>Ga0075122_10000023_pt1 | contig 139392 bp, 172 predicted proteins | sample AntAceMetag02UKB_FD_69790 | JGI IMG/M metagenome (GOLD analysis project Ga0075122, IMG submission 69790) | Saline lake microbial communities from Ace Lake, Antarctica - Antarctic Ace Lake Metagenome 02UKB | ecosystem: Environmental > Aquatic > Non-marine Saline and Alkaline > Saline | place... | reverse complement strand
CATTGTATTATTAACCGATTGTAATTGACTTAATGTTACGGCACCAGTAGAAATTGTCGCGTTTGATAATCCAATTAAGGTTCCATTAATAATCGCCGAGCCGTTTACGTGGAATTTGGCTAAAGGACTCCCAGTCCCAATCCCAACATTACCATCATTATAAAACAAATCACTCCCACTCTGAGCCCAATAATTCACACTTGAAGCATTAATATTTGTTAACAATGAACCATCTCCAATAAAATAATTCGCAGTAAAATTATATCCAGTTCCAATTAAATTAGAATTGAAATCAATTCCAGAAGAAGTAACATTTCTAGCACGAAAAGCATAAGGAGTCCGAGCAATCTGAGAATTATTAATCAAATTTCCATCCCTGTAATAACATAAATACAACTGATCCGAATAACTCAAATCCACACCATCCAAATAATGCGAAATTATTCCACGAACATCAGTAGTCAAAGTAGCAGAATCAGAATAAACAACATTCCCACAATCAGAAGTAGTTGAAATATTAAACACAAAATCAAAAGTCCCAGTCACAACATTTCCGCTCGCATCCGTTGTTTGCAAATTTAAATGTAAGTCACTATCAACTGCAGCCGCACTTACTACTCCAACTAGAAAAATAACTGCAAAAATTAAGAAAAAAATAGAGAAGAATCTCGTATTTTCTTGCACCACTTTTACAAAACCCCTTCTCCTCATTTTACTTACACAAATTAGGAAAAATTACTATATAAATATTACTTTTACTTACTATCGGTTTCTCGTCGGAGAAAATATAAAAAATATTTTACTTACTCAAGAAAAACAAAACCATAATTTCCTACAAAAATATTTCCTTTTTTTACCTAATTTTCTTTAAAAATTTGTTAAAAAATTAAACTCAATTTTAATTCAAAAATAACTTCAAAATTTAGCAGATATTTGTAGTAAAAAATTGAATGATCTTGCCGAGATTTGAACTCGGGACCTCTGGCTCTCTTAGATTTACTCTGTTGAGAGTTATAGTCCATTACGAACCACATTCTTATAAGACCAGCGCTCTGACCAGACTGAGCTACAAGATCATTATGAATTACTCAGACTGGTAGACCAGGCCGAACAATGTTTGATTGCACTAAATCAGTGCAACGTAGGTAACAAAAAAGCAATCAAGCTTGCGAGTCAAGCTACAAGATCATTTTATCTTTGTACCAATCTTGTAATGAAGTCCTAGGGGGCTGGGGCCTGTTAAAAAACAAGTCATCCCCTAGGGAAGCTACAAGATCATTTAACCTAAAATCTAATTGGTTTTTTCCTATATAAAGATTTTCAAAAACAAAACGTTATCTTTTTAAACTAAAATCCCAAATAAGTAACATAAGCCCCGATAGTATAGTGGCCAAGTATGCCTGCCTTTCACGCTGGTGACCCGAGTTCGAATCTCGGTCGGGGCGCTTATTTTTCTAAAAGATGAAAATACAAAAAGACAAACACTACAAAATAAAACTCAACCATTTTGGTAGAGAATTGAACTATGAAGGAAAAATAACTTGCTTAGAAAAAGAAGAATTCGGACTTAAAGTAAAAGAAGAAAACTGCCCTTTACAATTCAAAATTAAAGATATTGTAAAAATAGGAGAAATAGATGAATCAAAAAAAGAAGAAAAAGTCTGGAAAATCTCAAACAAAAAGAAATTTACTAATCTAAAGAAAAGTGAAAAACCTGAATTTTAATTTAAAGAATATTTCTTAAAAACACCCTTACAAGGACATCCAAAACTTATTTTTAAAAAATCATCTCCAGAAAAATACAAGACTGAAGCCAAAGTTAAATTAAAATCACCAAACTCCTTTCCATGAGAACACACACAAGAAGGCCTATTTTCATGAGAAGATAATATCTCAAATATATCGTTTTCATTTTTTACACTTTCAATTCTCTCAGATACAAATTTTGATCTCAAAAAGGTTCCCTCTTTTTTAGAAGTTCTTCTCTCAAATTTTTTCATTTTAGAAAATAAAAAATTATTTGCATGAAAAAAATTACTTTTAACATTTTCAAGTAAATATTCTTTCACAGAACATTCAATATTAAAAACCTGTTTTTCAAAAAAAACCATAAAATTTAGAGCTTGTGCACGATTAACACTTTTCAATTTAGACATAAATTCATCAAAATTTATTGATTCAATCAAATTTCTCGTTAAAAAATTCTTAGGCATTCCAAAACTATCTCCCTTGCCCTTTAGAGAATTGCAGGAAAAATATAAACCTGAATCATTTAAATTTACAGCCAAGCCCAAAAGCATTCCAAAATATCCTAAAGATAAAACTTTTCTCCCAGAAGGTAATTTTGCATTAATCAAATAAGCTCCTTGATTCAATGGCCCATCTTCATTATGACCAAAAACAAAACCATTTCTTTTTTTTACCACCAAAGTTGTACAAGAATCACAACTCTCTTCTTGAACAATCTTTTTTTTATAATATTTTGTAAGAATAATCATATTCAATTTCATAACTTTCTCAAAATCAGCATTAGCCCCATCACTAATTCCCCTTATTTCTTCCACATATTGCGGAAATTTTTCCGAAACCAATTTTAAATATTTCAAATATTTTCTTTGTAAAAGTCCAGAAGAAACATGTACATATTTTGTACTCCCAATTACAGATTTCACCCCTTCTTTTGTTTTTTTTCCAATACAAAACCCCAACTCATAATGATTTTTTGCATTCACTTTAAAATATTTCATTTTAATTATTTTCTTTTTCCATTTTTCCCAATAAATCTTCAACAATAAATCTTGGAACTTCAGCCATTTTATCAACAAACTTACCATTTCCTGTAAAAACTAACACTGCATTTGTTTCAACTAATCTTGAAACCCTCTTACCTGAATAATCTAAATCATCCATAATATCTAATCCAACTGCATACAATCCAGAATTCTTGGCAACTTCCAAACAAAGTTCTTTTTCATCTTCTCTCAAAGAATCAACTTCCACAACTTTTCCGCCCTGAGACAAATTATCTTTCCAATTTCCCTCAGAAGGTTTTCTCCCATAAAAATGAATTATTCTATAGGAATCCCTCTTAGCAATATCTCCAATAACTGCGACTCTTTTACTTCCCTCGTGAGCAAAATGCATAAAATCTTGAGCCACAATTGATTGTGTTCCATTTAAAGTCAACCCTTTCAATAAATCCAAATAATTTTCATCTGTAGTTTCAATTTTTTCAATTCCCCGGCCACAACTCCCAAAAGGATCTTTCACAATCATTCTCCCCTTAAAAATTTCATTTAAACTTCGTTCCAATTCATTAATATCAGAATGAACAACAGTTTTTGGTATAAAATGCGTATATTTTTCAAGATAAGTTCTTTTATCCGCAGATCTGTATGTTGCTAAAGGATCATTTACATGCAAAGTTTCAACACGACTCAAATTTTTTGCGAAATTATAATCAACTATATCACTTAAATCCATAATTACATCAAATTCTTCCAAATTTTTTACAAGTTTAGAATCATTTCTGCTTATCAAAGATCCTCTCCCTGATTTGTTCAATTTATACACATTCCCCACTCCTTTTTCAAAATCAATAGAATATGGATCTAATTGAAAAGTTTCACACCCACAATTTTCAAATTCAACAGCATAATATTTGAAATTATCTCCTTCAGTAAAAAAACTTCCAAATTTATCCATCAAAGCTATTTTTTTCATTCTTGAACACCCAAACTATTTCTAATTTTATCTGAATGATATTGAACTTGTTTTTGTACATCAAACGAATTGTTTGAAACTAACAATAAATCTCCCAAGCAACCCTTTCCTACAGAGCATATTTCTGTTCCCTGGCCCATATTGTGGTAAAAACCATTTGCATTCTGAGAAAATGCTTGTTTTGCACTTATCGCATATCCCTCCAAATTATTTTTGATTATAGTTCCACTTGGAGCTTTCAAAACATTTCTTGCCCAATAAAGATTATTCCTCTCTTGAACATCTCTTAAAAAAACATTAGAATCCATCACAGAATAATAACCTATTTCTGCCAAAGACAATTCACCATTTTTCTTAAACGCCTCATTTGCTTCAGAATACTCAACAATACTCCCAAATTTACGGGGATTAATTTCAGCAACATATATTTCATCGTTTGGAGTTACCATAAAATCAACATTATAAAAAGAATAATAACCCTCTCCAGATAATACTTTTCCAATGTCTCGAGTCATTTCTTTAATTTGCCTTTGAATATTGGGAGATAATTTTGAAGGATATTCAACTCCCGTAATTTCAGTTCCTTCTAAAGATTGGTCGGTCAAATAAAAAACAGAAACACCCCCATTTTTACTAATACATCCTGAAATGGTTGGAGAACTTGCAATATCTACTTTCTTTTTTACAAAATATTTCTCATCATTTCCCAAAAAATCAGAATCCATAATCTCTTTTCTATTGTTAAAAATTCTACACCCAGAACCCGCCCCAGATTTATTTTTGCTAACAAAAATTCCTTCCTTAAAATTAGAATCAAATGCTTCTAAAACTCCTTTCCTACCTTGAATCCGATAACCTTCAGGCATCAAAAATCCTTTATTTTCCAAAAAATCATACATATTAAATTTATTCACTAATTTTTCAACAATTTCTTTTGGGGGACCAAGAACTTTAATTCTATCATCTAAAGAAGATGAAAAATTATTTTGAAAAACATCCATAATTAAATCTCCTTGATTTTCAATTATCTTGTCAGTCAACCCGCGAAAATATTCACTTTCAAAAAAAGAATTTAATTGTTCAACAGAAGGGGACCATAACCACTTATTTGTTTCTTTATTTTCCATAAGCTCATCTATTTTTGAATGTGTTGCAATTATATTTTCTTCAAGATTTCCCACCCTGTTTGCAATTTTAATAATCTCAACTGGCTTTTGATATTTATTATTCAAAATTGGAACCAAAGCATCAGTTAATTCTGAAAAATCATGATTTCCATAAAATAAAGCATAAGCTTTATCAGAATCAAATTTAAAATTAGACCAAATATTCTCTCCTTGTTTGTCAAAACTGAAAATATTCTTAGATTTCATTTTATATGTTGTTCATAAATATGATTTACAATTAAATCAACCCACTTTTCTTCACCAAGATCATAACCAGGAGTTAAATTATTTTCAATAACAACTGGACCATTTTCTGTAATTTGTATATCTACTTCATTTAACTTCGCACCCAAAGATTTAGATGCCATTACTGCCAATCTTTTTTCTTCTTCAGTTGCTACATGGGAAATAATTTTAGAACCATGATGACAACTTCCCATCCAAGAATCACTACTACTTCCCTTTGAAGCTAAAGTTCTAGCATAACTGATTAAAGGTTCCCCATCAACAACCCCCACTCGAACATCATAATTTTCTGAAGGCTTGACAAATTTTTGTACTAAATATTTTCCAGAAAAAATATCTTCTGTATCTAAAATTTTTTCTAACTCTGACAAATTATTTATCCTTTCAACTCCCAAACCTTTTCCACCAGTATTTGTCTTAATTATTAACGGAAACCCATATTCTTCCTCCAAAGATTTACCATTCATTTCTTCAACAATTATTTCAGTTTTTGGTGTTGCAACATTCCATTTAGCCATAGCATCGTAAGCAAAAGTCTTATCATAATCTGCAATACACGCAGGCAAAGGATTAATTGTTGTATAATTTCTAGCACTCAACCAAGAAATAATATTCAAACCCTTATTAATAATTGAACTTCCAGATTCACTTGGATAAACTCTATTCATCCAAATAGTATGTCCATCATTAACTAATTCTTTAATTTGAGGCAAATCAATTTCTTCAGAAGTCAAAAAATTAGAATATTTTTCATCCAATTTATTTACATCAAATAATGCAACAGGAATTTCTTTATCTTCAAATCTTTTTTTAAAATAATCAATGGCCCAATCTGCTCCTTTCATTCCATTATAAATAATTCCGACCCTCGTTTTCATTTTTTCCATTTTTAAACCTTTCTTTTATTTTGTTGTAATTATTTAATTTACACTAAAAATAAAGTGTTTTTATATATAAAGCTGCTGTAACTATTTTTTAATTAATTGTAATATTTAATAAAAAAATAAATTTTTATATCTCAACTATAAAAAATAATTCTCCTAAATATTCTCCTTCCACGACGATAAAAAACATATATATTCCAAAATAACATATAACAAAAAATGACCAATTGAAATGAAACAAATTTCATATGAAAATGCCCCAAAGTAATACTGTAACTAAAAATTAGAGACAAATTTTAGTGATTTTCCTCTGAAAATAGCAAAATTTTATCATTTTTTCAAATTTTAGTATTTAAAAATTTAAAAATTTAAACTAAAAAATATACAAATTCACTAGAAAACTAAACAAAAAGACAGATATAAAATTGAGTCATCCCCTGGAATCAAAGACAAACCTTATAATCCAAAATTAACTCAATTTTTCATGGTACAATACAAATTTTCCTCACATAGAACAAGACATATTGAAAAAATTAGAAAACAAAGAGTAAAATATCCAGCCGTAGCTAAAAACATTGTGGACACTTCAGACATAATTTTAGAAGTTTTAGATGCCAGATTCTTAGAAGAAACAAGAAATAAAGAATTGGAAGAAGAGATAAAAAAACAAGATAAAAAAATAATTTATATATTAAACAAAGCAGATTTGGTAAAATCAAATAAACTTCAAGAAATTAAAAGAACTCTTTATCCATATGCTATTGTTTCATGTATAAAAAGAACTGGAATAAAAGATCTTCGAGATTTAATTAAAAGAATAGCAAAAACAGTTACAAAAAGAGAAAAAAGAGAAATATTGAAAGACAAAGTAGTCATAAATGAAGAAAACGCACAAAGAATCAAAGTGGGGGTAATTGGTTACCCTAATGCGGGAAAATCTTCTTTACTAAACCTTTTAGCAGGAAAATCAGCTGCAGGAGTGGGTGCTGACGCAGGATTCACAAAAAATATCCAGAAAATAAGATTATCTGAAGATATAGTTTTGATAGATTCTCCAGGGGTGATTCCAGAAGAACAATATTCAGTTTCAGACAAAGAAAAAATTGCAGAACATTCTTTAGCTGGAGGAAAAAGCTACACTCAAGTGAAAGAACCAGATTTAATAGTTGCAAAATTATTTCAAAAATATCCGGAAGAACTTCAAAAATTTTATAACTTAAAAGTTGAAGACTCGGATGATTTGATAGAGAAAATTGGAGAACAAAAAGGCTTTATGAAAAAAGGTGGGAAAATTAATGAAAATGCAGCAGCCCGTCAAATTCTAAAAGATTGGCAAGTGGGTAAAATTAAAGTATAAATAAACTATACATCCTCCAAAATATCCTTTATCTAACAAAATACATAAAAGAAATTAGAAAAAACATCTTCAAATCTTAAATCACTTGAAGAATTATTTTTTATTTTATTTCCAAATCCAAAATTCATTTTTCACAATCAAAAATAACAATCATATTATCCTGATAATCTTTCTTTATTGGATATTTTTTTACAATTTTACATTCATTTAACAAAAAATCAGAATCAACGATTTTTTCCAAATAAACTATTTTGCCATTTGTATCCACAAATGTTTTCATGATAACAAATTTCACTTTTCCCCTTAATTCCTTAGTTCTTTCTCCCACATCAACCACTTCCGTTAAAAAAACTTTTTCATTAGTATCAATATAATTATTTATTATTTTTCTTTCAGATAAAATTGCAACAAGGGGCACAATTTCAAAACTCCCATAGATTACATCAGATTCATTACTATTAGTTTTAACATAATTTGCAATTTCTTCTAAAGAATCAATTTTCGCAGTAGAAGCATGATCTTTAAAATAAAAAAATGAATTATGAAAAATTACAAAAACTAAAACCAAAATTAAAATAATATAAAAATATTTTTTATAATTTTTTGAGACATTTTCAGCCAATTCTTTTAATGTTATTCCTGAAAGAATTGCCAAAAATGGGAGCAACAATCCAAAATACAGATAATAAATGTCAGAATAAAAAAGAAAAAATAAAAGAGTGGTTCCAGCAGGAATTAAAAAAGGTATTAATTTTGCTCTATTTTTCATAAAAATTGAAATCAAAGATAAAATAATCAATAAAAAATCCCATTTTATGAAAAATTCAAATATTGCCAATTTTGAAATTCCTGCAGTTTTTGAAAGATGATAGAAAAATATGGAATTTAAATAATTCTCCCTAAATAAGAAAAATAAAATGAGATTTATTGGAACAAAAATTATTAATCCACCCAAAAAATACTTCCAAAAACTTTTTTTATTTTTTAGAAAAGCTACTAGGACAAATCCAAAAATTACTGGAAATGCATATAATCTGGTGAGCAGAGAAAATGCCCCAACACTCCCAGAAAGAATATATTTTTTTCTTTGAAATAAATAAAAACTTAAAATTAAAAACATCGTTGTTAAATGAATTCCCGTTGAATGGTCTGTGGTTGTTAAAATAACAAAAGAAAAAAGATATAAAATAAAAGAAATAATTGCAGATAATGAATCAAATTCTTTTTTAACTATTAAAAAAATCAAACTTCCAGTAATCATTACAGCAAAAATAGGTATTAATTTTAATAAAATCAATTTTGAACCAAACAAAAATGATAAAAAAGAAATGATAAAAATTTGTAAAGGGGGACTAGCAAAAAAGAAATTCGAATAAGGCATTATCCCATTTGAAATGAGATTTCCCATATAAAAATAAATATTTTCATCACTAAACTTAAAACCCATTTGAGAAATTTTTATTGCAAAAAATAAAACCAGAATAAAAACAAAAATTAAAAAATATTTATTTTTTATAAAATATTTTTTAATCTCAACAAATTTCATAAACAATATACAAATTTGATAATTAAATATCTAACGGAATTTTTATTTTAGGTTATATAATTTTTTAAACTTCATAACCTATCCAAGAATATGAAGAAAATAGAACTCTCCCTTGTGATTCCCACCTATAATGAAAAAGAAAATATTCTGAAACTCATTAAACAAATTCAACTTGAATTTAAAAAAAATAATATTTCTGGGGAAATAATAGTTGTAGATGATAATTCGCCAGATGGGACAGGGAAATTTGTGGAATTATTAAAAAGTAAACAAAAAAATCTTGAAGTGATTCATAGAAAAAGTAAATTAGGACTTTCTTCTGCCGTTTTGGAAGGGTGGAAAATTTCTAAAGGAAATATTCTAGGAGTAATGGATGCAGATTTAAGTCATGCTCCAGAAAAAATAAAAGAACTTTTTTGGTCAATTAAAAAAGGAGAAGTAGATTTTACTATTGGAAGTAGATATATTAAAGGAGGAAAAATAAAAGGGTGGAATTTGAAAAGGAAATTGATGTCTAAATTTGCAACTCTTTTAGCGAGAGCATATACTAAAGTTAAGGATCCAATGTCTGGATTTTTTATGATAAAAAAAAGTTGTATCAAAAATAAAAATATAAATCCCCAGGGATTTAAAATTCTCTTAGAATTAATCATCAAAGCAGATTATAAAAAAATAAAAGAAATTCCTATTAGTTTTATAAATCGTAATAAGGGAAAAAGCAAAGCAGGAACAAGAGAAATTTTTTATTATCTTCAAAATTTAATAGGTTATATTTCTTATAGAAAAAATCTTTCAAGGGAATTCTTAAAATTTGCAATAGTTGGGGGAATTGGAACAATTGTTAATCTTCTTTTTTTGTATTTTTTAACTGAAAAAGTGGGAATTTATTATTTGCTTTCTGCAGTTTTTTCTTTTGTTATTGCTATGACAAGTAATTTTATATTGAATAAAATTTGGACCTTCAAAGAAAAAATTAAATTAAATTTTGGAAGAAAATACCTTCAATTTGGATTGATTAGTATTTTTGCCCTTTTAATAAATTTAATTTTCTTATATTTTTTTACAGAAATATTTGGAATATATTATTTAATTTCACAAGTGTTAGCCATAGGAATTGCTTTAGTTGTAAATTTTTTGGGAAATAAAATTTGGACTTTTTAGAAAATCAATCACAAATCTTTAATCATATAATATCCAACTAAAGAATAACCTAATTTTCTGTAATAATCTCTAACTCCAACTCCAGAAATAACTGCAATTTTCCCATAACCGTTTTCCTTTGCTAATTTTTCAGCTTCATTCATTAATTCTTTTCCCATTCCCAAATGCTGGCCTTTTTCTCCTTCCTCTCCCAACTTCAAAGCTTGACCATAAACATGAAGCTCTCGAACTATTGCACAACCTTCAAGCTCATCAATAAACCTTTCCCCACCAACTCTTAATCTCAAAAGTCCAAATAAAATATCCTCCCGATTTACCATTTCTAAAAAGAATTCTTTTCCATCGGAAGCCAAATATTCAATTGTTTTCAAATTAACATCCAAATTAATTTCTCCTTTCTGGTGTCCAATTTCTCTAAGTCTAATTTCTTTAATTCCCCCTTCAGCTTTGAGTTCATTAGTAATATCTCCCCTCATTGAAGTAGATGCAACATCTGTTTGTTCCATTTTTTCTTTAGGAATTTCACGCATCATTCTCATAACTCTACAATATTCAGGAATTTCTCTCATAATCCATTTAATCAAATTTTGAATTTCTTCGTTTGTATAGGGAACATAACCAATTTTTTTATAATTTTTTGCCAGAGGACTTGACTTAACAATTTGACAAGGATAAAGTTTCAACTGATCAGGTCTAAACCTTGAATCATTAAAAACTAATTTAAATTTTTCTTTGTCATTTTCAATAGATGAATATGGTAAACCGGGCATTATATGGTATCCAACTTTAAATCCTGCATTCCTTAATCTTTTTGTAGCATTCACCACATCTTCAATAGTATGTCCCCTATTAGTTTTTTCATACAAATAATCATCAAGCATTTGAACTCCAATCTCAACACGAGTACAACCAAATTCTAACATTCTATTTATTTCTTCTTCACTACAATTATCAGGTCGATTTTCAATACAAAGTGCAACTATTCGATGCTTAGCTGTTTCATTAATTTTTTTAGCCCCAGCCAAATCTTTTGAAATAATACCATTCAAAGTATCATAAACACTTTTAACATAATCATACTGAAATTTCAAATCATACTCTAAAAAAGTTCCACCAATAATAATCAATTCAATTTTCTCAACAGGATGGCCCATTCCAATTAAATTATTCAATCTTGATTTAACTTGTTCTTTGACATCATACTTTAATGCCATTGCCCTCATAATCGCGGGAGATTTATCAGTATAAGATTGTGGAACATTGTCACCGCCCGGACAATAAAGGCAAATCCCGTGATTACATTTTTTTGGAGGAAGAACAACTGTCAAGGGTGTAATTCCGGATTTACTTCTTATTGGTTTTTTTATTTTCTTTTCCATTTTTATTTCTCAACAATAAAATTAATCATCATCTCACTATTGTGTGTTGACAAAATTTTAAATCCAACTCCTTTAAATTGATTATGAATTTCCTCTTCGTCATACAAATAATAATATCGATTCCCTTTTCCAGACCACCCAACCAATTTTTCCTTCTCATCGTTTCTTGTCTTTCTCTTAAATCTCTTTGATTTACAATTCCAAACTCCAACATAAGCCTTTCCACCTTTTTTCAAAACCCGATGCAATTCCGAAATAACTTTTTTCCTAACTTCTTCACCTGGAATACAATGCAAAGCAGAAATGCAAATTGCAAAATCAAAAAATAAATCTTCTTTTGGAATTGTTTCCATGGATGAATGAATTATTTCGTGTTTTATTCCAAGATTTTTAGCTTTTTCATGAGCCAGCTTTAACATTTCATTTGAAATATCTTGTAAAAAATAAATTCCATCAATTTTTTGTAAATGTCTTCCCGAACCACTTCCTAAATCAAGTAAATTGCCATGAGCCGCTTTCACAAATTCAGCCGAACCAACAGAAGGAATTTTCTTATATTCATGCCATTCTGGAGCAATTCTATCCCAAACATATTCTTGATTTTCATATTCCATGATAAATTTGAGAAAGGGTAGATTAAAAGTATTTAGTTTAAGTGTTACCATTAATTAGGCACTACAAATAAAAACATTTATATAGTATTTTTGACTAAAAATAGTATGAAAAAAGAAATAATCTCTTCAGGAAAATTAGAAAAAAAACTGGCTAATTTCACAGAAGAACAAAGAAAACTAATCTTTGAAAATGTAGGTGCAATTGAATTGACAGAAGGTTGTAGCATCGGTTGTCCAGACTGTGGAGTCTCTGCATTAAAAGGTGTGCAAGACTATATTCCTCCAAAAATTTTATCTGAAATATTTACAAAATATGGCCAAAATATGAAAAACTCTCTTCAAATGTTATATTATGCATCGGAACCATTTGACTATGAATTTGATGGAAAAAATTATTTGGATATCCACCAAGAATACCAAGAAAAAACTGGCAAAAATTTATCTGTTATAACTGCGCTCCCAAAAGGAAAAGAAATAGAATTATTAGAAAGATTAGTCAAAGAAACAGGTTTGGCATTTACTAAAAAAACAATAAAATCAATTAGTTTAACCCCCTTTAATTACAAAAGAGTCGAAAAACAATTAATTAAATCGGATTTATTAAATGATTTAAAAATTTTAGGAATTGATTCACTTGAATCTTTTGGAAAATATATTAATAATTTAACAAATGGATATAATCCAATTAGAGATTTTGTAAATGAAAATGAACGATATAATTTAGGACAAAATTCTAAAGAAAAATTAGCAGATGAAAGCATTGGCTGTTTTCACGGAATATTGATAACTCCTTCAGAAATATTCAATTTACAAACAACAACCCCCACAAAAGAAAATCCAACTGGGCAAATAAAAATTCCAATCACTCCTGAAAATTTTGAAGTAATTCCATTTGCAAATCATTCAACCAAATTATCCATAGATGTTTTTTTATCTGAAGGTGAAAATGAAAGATTAACTGCCTAATAATAATAAAAAAGAATCACTTCTTATTTCGAGCAACCTTCAACATATCAAAAAAACTTTTCTTTCAAAAAAATCAATTTCTTCTAAACTTACCATAAAAACTATTAACCAAAAAAGTATATAAATATTACCTATTCAATAATGACAACATTTAAATAATCTTTATCTTTAAAATCAATATGAATTTATTCAACAAACTAAAACAAAAAAGATTCACAGAACACAAAGAATTCTATGCAAAAATGAGAGAATTAAACATACCTCGAGAGAAAAAGAAAGAATATTTTAGAGAAGCATTTAATTCTTGTTTGACAACTCCAACAAGATTTTTCTACAATGAAGCTCTTGACAAAACCATAAAACAAAAATTAACTAAATTAGAAGCAATTGAAAATATAAATAAAATTGTTTCTGAAGAAAGAAACACAATACAAAACCTAAAAAGCAAGAGATATAATTTTCTAAATTAATTTTTTATTCCGAGTAATCTTCAACATATCAAAAAAACTTTTCTTTTCAAATTCCGTAATCTTCTTTTCAGTAATATCATAATTAATTTTCAATAAACCCATATTATTCAAAAAAACTGTAATCACTAAAAAATCCACTTTATTTAATTTCTGCAAACTAAATAACAATTTCTGAATCTTCCCTTTAACATTTTCCTCTTTCATCCTTGACAAAATTTTCTTTTCAACTTCTTCTAAATCAAAAGTATAATTCATTGAAAGTTCTTCAAAAGGACGTTTGTCAAAATTCTCAACATTAACAAATTCAATTGGCCCATTTAATTTGAAAGAATACATTTTTTCATATTGAGGTAACCAAAAATCAAAATGAACCTGGTTATTCGCACCATCTTTTTCTCGGTCAAGAACAAAAAATCCACTACAAGGAAATGCTCCGGGATTTTCACGTCTAAAATTCTGATACTCTTCTGAATCAATTAATTTTTCATGATAAAATTGAAATTTCATAGAATAAGGGGATTAAAGGTCTTTAAAAGTTTTTTCACCGTCAATTAAATCTCCCAACACTTGCCTTAACTCAGAAATCTTAACTCTTTTCTGATCCATCGTATCTCTATCTCTAATTGTAACCGCCCCATCCCCCAACGAAATATCATCAACTGTTATACAAAAGGGAGTTCCCATTTCATCATTTCTTGCATAACGTCTTCCAACTGAACCACTAACGTCATAATTAACATTAAATTTCTTTTTCAAATCATCAACAATTTTCCTAGCAACTTCTGCCTGTTTTCCTTTCTTCATCAACGGAAAAATTGCAGCTTTAATTGGAGCCAGTTTAGGATTTAATTTCAAAACAATATTTCCTTTATCATTAACTGAATATGCTTCATATAAAAAAACAAGTAAAGCTCTCTCCAACCCAAAACTAGGTTCACAAACAACTTCGGGAATAAATCTTTCTTTTTCTCCCTCTTCTAAAACACCCATTTTGGTTTTTGAAAACTTTTCATGTTGAGTTAAATCATAAGTTCCCCTGTCAGCAATACCTTGAAGTTCTTTCCAACCAAATGGAAAATTATATTCTAAATCCCAACAATCAGTTGAATAATGTGCAAGTTCATCAGGATCATGTTGTCTTAATCTAAAATTATCTAAATTTGCTCCCAAAGATTCAAACCAAACTAATGCTTGACCCAACCAATAAGCATGCCAATCCTTTTTGATAATTTTTTTCTTGTGGGCTTCAACTAAAGTCATTTGCTTACCTTTACTATCTCCCGAAGCTAAAACCAAAACTTTTACTTCAGGAATTTCATAAGGACATTTATCTCCTGGTTTGATAAAATATTCAATTTCCATTTGTTCAAATTCCCTACATCTAAATAAAAAATTCCTGGGCGCAATTTCATTTCTAAAAGCTTTTCCCATTTGAGCAATTCCACAAGGCAATTTCATTCGAGCTCCCTCAAATACCGTTTTAAAATTTGTAAAAATTAATTGTGCAGTTTCAGGACGAAGATATCCATAAGAATCAAGCCCGATATTTGTCTTTAACATTTGTTCAATATCTTTAACATTATCCCAATCAATTTCCCCCCCACAATTAGGACATTTTATTTTCCCAATTTCATTTTTATCAACCTTATCAGCTTTCTTACATTTTTTACAAGTAATTAAAACATCACTAAAACTATCCACATGACCTGATGCTTTCCATACTTCAGGATTAGTTATAATAGCCCCATCAATTCCCTCAATATCTTTCCTTTCTCGAACATGAAAATTCCACCAAGAATCCTTTAAATTTCTTTTTAACTCCACACCCAAAAACAAATAATCAAAAAAACCTTGAAAACCCCCATAAATTTCACCAGATTTCACAATAAAACCCTTCTTCTTACAAAACGAAGCCATCTCATCAATTGATAATTTGTTTGTCATAATTAGATGTAGGGTAAGAAGTTTTTAAGTTTTAGGATTGATAAATACAAAGCAATAGAAATATAAATCTTAAAAAAAATAGTTTCTTTATGAAAAAGATATTAATTACTGGGGCCACTTCTGGAATAGGAAATGTTCTAATGAGAAAGTTGATTGATAAAAATTATTTTTTAATTTTAGTGGGAAAAAATGAAAAAAGACTAAAAAATATTAAAAAAGAATTGAAAGAAAAAAAGAATGTTCTTTTTTTAAAAGTAGATCTTTCCAATCAAAAAAAACTTGAATCTTTTGCTAAAAAATATGCTTCCGATATAGATATCCTAATTAATTCTGCAGCAGAATTTGGCCCAACAAAAAAAATTCAAAATCTCTCATATGAGGAGATCTTACTTTCCTACAAAGTTAATGTTCTCTCTCCTGCCATCTTGACCAAATATGCTCTTCCCCACATGCATAAAAAAGGGTTTGGAAGAATAATTAATTTGGGCTCCACTTCAAGTTTAACTCCCTATCCTTTAAGAATTCCTTATGGGATTAGTAAATCTGCACTTGCAAGCCTTACTTCAACAATTAATTCGGAAGTGTTTATAGAAAATAAAAATATTAATATTAAATCATACATTCTTTGTATTCCTCCAACAAAAGGAAATAGAATTGAAAAGCAAATATTTGAAAGAGCCAAAACTACTAGAAAAAAAATAAATGACGTAAGAAAAAAATTTAAATCAATAAAAGGAAAATTCTTTACTCCAGAAGAAATTGTTACAAAAATTATAAATTTAATAAAAGAAAATTCGGAAATTGATAAAAATAGAAAAGGTATTATAAATTTTAATTAATTATTCTTATAAATCCTCATTCATTTTCATCAAAACCATCAACTTCTCTTTGTCAACACAAGGCCTACAATAAGGAAAAAAAGAAATATCTGCATCAGAATAAGGATAAAAAACAACTGCAGGAACTTTTTTCTCCTTTTCATAACATTTCACACAATAATAATCCTTAGCGAAAACTTTCCCTTCGGATCTATCTTTTCCCCAAACTCCTAATTTTTTTTCAATTGCCACCTTTCTTCTTTAACCTCCCTTCCAAATTTCCAACCATTAAATTTAAATCTTTAAAATAATTAACACCAATTTTTGCATAATCATCTGGAGAAAAAAGACTCACCAAATTATAATTTAAATCCTCTGAAGAAAAACAAACATATTTCAAATAAAGAGCATCCAACAAAGAATCCCACACACATGCTTCCCCATACGCCCCAGTAAAAATTAATTTATTCATTTTATCTTTCTTCAATTTCTCTCCCAATTCAACATATTTTTTATTTGATTTATCTAAAACAGATTTCAGAAAACAAGAAGTTTCATTCTTAAGATAACTTTGAACAATAAATTCATTTCTCACCCCAGCAGAAACTTCTTCTAAAGTATCCCCTACACCAAAAGATTCAATTAAATAAATTCTTGCCCCTCTCTTTCTAAAAATATCAAATAATTCATTTTGTTTACCAATCAATTTATTTGTTCTATCCACAAAAAATTCTTGCATATCTATGACAACAATACCCAAATCCGAAAAATCATCTAAAGCTTTCATAAAAAAACCACTAAATTTAGAATTATAAATTATTGTATTGGTAACTACTTCTTCCCCGCAACTTCAATCTTTAGCTTATCCACAAACTCTGATAGCTTCATCTTAGAAATTTCTTTTTCCCCATTTTTCTTAAAAGCTACAACTTTTTCTTTTTCTTCCTCCTCCCCAACAGTAACCAAATAATTAAATCTTTCAATTGAAGCATCACGTACTTTCTTTCCGATAGATTCATTTCTAGAATCTAATTCAACTCTAAAACCCTCATCAAACAATTTATCATAAACTTCTTTAGAATAATCATTAACACCTTCATTCATTGTCATAACTTTAATCTGATTCGGACTCATCCATAAAGGAAACTTCCCATTGTAGTTCTCTGTGATAATTCCAATAAATCTTTCTAAAGAACCATAAATAGCACGATGTAACATTACCGGTCTTTTTTCTTTTCCTTTTTCATCCAAATAAGTTAAATCAAATCTTCGAGGCAAACTCATATCAAATTGAATTGTTGAACATTGCCAAGTTCTTTTCAAAGAATCTTCCAAATGGTAATCAATTTTAGCACCATAAAAAGCACCATCTCCTTCGTTAATTTTATATTTCACATTCTTAGTTTTCAAAACCTTTTCCAAAGTCTTTTCAGCAAAATCCCATTCTTCATCTGTTCCAATTCTTTTTTCCGGACGAGTAGAAAGTTCAACATGATGAATTTTCAACCCAAAAGTATCTAAAATTTCTTTGGTTAAATCCATAACTCTCCCAACTTCTTCTTCAGCTTGTTTTTCTGTACAAAACACATGTGCATCATCTTGAACAAATTGTATAACTCTAAAAAGTCCAGATAAAACTCCTGAAAGTTCAACTCGATGAACCCAACCAAGTTCCCCTACTTTCAAAGGAAAATCTTTATATGATTTCGGAGAATTTTTGTAAACAAGCATCCCCCCTGGACAATTCATTGGTTTAGCTAAAAAATCCCTTCCCTCGTATTGAGTTTTAAAATTATTTTCATGATATTTTGACCAATGTCCAGAAATCTCCCAAAGTTTTCGGTCTAAAATTTGTGGGGTAGAAATTTCTTCATATCTATCTCTTCTATGAAGTAGCCTCCAATATTCAATTAATTTATTTTTAATATGTAATCCTTTGTCATGCCAAAAAACCATTCCCGGTGCAACTTCATTAAAACTCCACAAATCCATTTTTTTCCCAATAATTCTATGATCATTATCAGCAAGTTTAGACGTATCTAATCTAGATTTAGAAATCTGATGTAATAATTTTTTCCTTTCATCTTCACTAAGATCTTCAATAACTTCATCATTTCCAGAAACAATCTCCCGACTCAACTCACTTAAAGGATGCCCCTTAACTTTCATTTCAAAACTTTTGTAATATCCAAAAGGGGCACGAAAAACATTAATTTTATCTTTCTTCAATCTCTTTTCTGTTTCTTCTAAAATTTCAATAGCAATCCCTGGTTTTCCCAAATTACGAGATAAATGAGCATAAGGATACAAAACAACATTCTCTGCTTTAACTTGCTCTAAAATATCTTTAATATTCCTAACATATTCCTCCACCGTATCTAAATTGTCACCTTTTTCAACAGCAGTCATAACAACTAAAGCCTCAGTTACTTTTTTCTTTACAGGATCTTGATTAGAACTCAACTCATCAATATTTTTCAAGGCCTTCTTCAAACCCTCCCATTCAATATAATCTACATGTAAATTAAGTGTTTTCATAATAATATTAGAGAACCGTGTTTTATAAAATTAATTGGTTTTGTAAATAAACTTATCAAGCAATTTCTCAGCTTCAACTCTTTTCTTCTGATGCACAGCTAAAAATTCATTTATTTTATCAATCAAAATTCCCTTAATTTCTCCACTAAGTAGCTCTCCCTTCCGATACTTAGAATAAATTTCTTCTAATTTTTTATCATCTTCTTCAAAATATTTCAACCATTGACACGCAACATCAACTTCAACATTTCCACCTTTGGCCCTATGCTCTTCCACAGTATCTTGTCCCCCACTAAAAGCATATTTATTTATTTTTTTCTTAACTTGCGCCGGAGTATCCGTCATCAAAATTGCCTTATCTGGATCAGATGATGACATTTTACCTTCAGGGCCAGTCAAAGCAGTCATAAACTTAGAATGAATAATTGCAGGTTTTTTATGGCCCAATTTTTCAATAACATCTCGACTAATTCTAAAATGGGGATCTTGATCAAGTGCCATGGGGATTAAACAATTTTCATTTTTTCCACTCAAAACATTTGGTAAAAATACTGGAACCGTTTGCATTGCCGTATAAAAAATACTTCCGATATTATTTGAATCAGTAAATCCGAATGCTCCCTTTATTTGATTGAAAGGAATTTTTTTGGCAACTTTGACAGCTTCAGGATACATTATTCCCGCGTGTTTTGTGTCAATCAAAAAATGTGTTTTTTCGGGATCAAAACCAAGGGCAATGACATCAAGCATATTTTCTCTAGTCCATTCTTGAATTTCATCCCAACTCTTATCTTTATACAAATATTTCTCGTCATCCGTAAATTGAAACCAAAGTTCAACATCAAATTTATCTTGAAGCCATTTAGTAAATAACCAGACACTAATATGTCCCAAATGAATTGGTCCAGAAGGACCACATCCAGTATAAAGAAAAAACTTCTTACCTTCCTTGTATTCATCAATAACTTTTTTTAAATCCCTATAAGCAAAGAAAATACCTCTCCTCAAATAAGGGTGGAGCTCTCCCGTAATTTCTTTAATTTCGTTTAAAACTTCTGGAGTAATTTTCTTCACCCCAAATTCGTTAATTAATTTATCATAATCAACTGTGCCTTCTATTTCATACGGATTAATTTTTCTTTTCATTTTATTTGAATATGAGCACAGGGGGAATCGAACCCCCTTCCTCGGCTCTGGAGGCCGATATACTACCAGTGTACGATGCGCCCGCAATATTTTTTCTAATTGTTCTTAATATTTAAAGATTTGGACTTTCCAAACACCAGAGATTTTATAAATAATTTATCCTTGTTATCCATATAAAATAAAAAAATCCAAAATGAAAAAAATATTCCTTTTCTTAATATTAGCACTTTTCCTAATTTCACTTGTCTCGGGAAGTGTGTTCTTAGAAAAAGAGCCAAACGAATTATATAATTTACAAGATAAAATAGAACTAACTTTGAAAATAAACCCAGACATAGAATTCAATAATCTTTTAACAATAGTTTTGGATTGCCCAACAGGAAAGACAGAAATTTACAAAGAATATTTATTTCTAAATGAAAACATTACAAAAAACTTAATTATCCCCTTAGTAAAAGAATTCATTGGAAATAACAAAGGATTATGTCAAATTCAAAGTAAAATTGAAAATAAAACTGATTCAATCTCAGAAAAATTCATAATTTCAAATAAAATTGAAATAACTCTTGAAAAATATGAATCATTAACTCCAGGACAAACAACAATAATCAAAGGACAAGCTCTAAGAGAAAATGGAAAAACCTTTAACGGTTTAATTGAAGCAAAAATAAAAATAAATGATGATGATGAAATATTTATTAAAGAAAATATAACAAATGGTGTTTTCTTGTTAAATTTTGAAATTCCAAAAAATTCAAAAGCTGGAGACAGAATAATAAAACTCTATGCATATGAAACAAATTCTAAATCACAAATAACAAATGAAGGAAATTCAACTTCAATGGTTGTAATAAAACAAATTCCAACAAACATTGAAATCCAATTAGAAAAAAAAGAAATACTTTCTGGAGAAAATTTAAAATTCACTATTGTTTTGCACGATCAAACAGGTGAAAACATAGATTCAATGGCATATGTTGCAATCAAAAATTTCAACGAAGAAATAATAGAACAAATTAAAAGACCAACCGATGAATTGATAGAATATCAAGTAAAATATGACGAAGCACCAAACACTTGGAGTATTTCTGCATATGTGAAAGAAATAATCAATAAAGTTGAATTCACAATAAAAGAAAATAAAAAAATAGAATTGGATATTATTAATAAAACACTTATTGTTTCAAACAAAGGAAACGTGCTATATAACGAGTCATTAAGTATAAAACTAGGGGGGGAAACAATTAAACTCCCAGTTTATTTAAATGTGAATCAAAAAGAATTATATCTTCTCTCAGCACCAGAAGGAGAACATAATGTCGAAATAGGAAATTTTTCCGAAAAAGTTTCACTTACTGGGAACACAATAAAAATAAAAAAACTTTCTAATTCTAAAGGAGAATTAAGTTCTACAATTGCCTGGATTTTCTTAATCTTAATTTTAGGTTTTGTTGCATATGTAATTTTCAAAAAAACACAGAAGAAAAATTTCTTTGCTAGATTAGTTCCTTCAAAAAAGAAGAAAGATAAAATAGTTGAAAATAAAAATTTAACAGGATTCATAAACCCAAAAACAAAGTCAGAAATTTCTCTTTCAATATCTGGAAGCAAACAAAATGCTTGTATTGGATGTATTTCTTTCAAAAATTACAAAGAAATAAAAATAGGAATTGGAAACGTTAGAGAAACTTTACAAAAAATAACAGAACTTGTTGAAGAAAATAAAGGGTTTATGTATCAAAACAACGATAATTTATTCTTTATTTTAGCACCAGTAAAAACAAAAACATTTCAAAATGAACACAACGGAGTAAAAATAGCAGATAAAATAAAATTTATTTTAGAAGATCACAATAAAAGATTCAAACAAAAAATAGATTTTGGGATTAGTTTAAATTATGGAACAATAATTACAAAGCAAGAAAATACAAAACTCAAATTTATGAGTATGGGAACATTACTAAACACTGCTAAAAAACTAGCAAAGCATGCTAAAAAAGAAATTTACATAGGGCAAAAAGTAAAAGAAAGATTAGGAAATGAAATAAAAACAGAACTAAAACACTTGGGCACAATCTCAGTTCATTTATTTAAAGAAATTAAAACCACAGGACAACACACAAAATTCATCGATGGTTTTGTTGCAAGACAAAAAAAAGAAATTGCTAAAAAAGAACACGAAGCAAAACAAAAACAAAACTAATTTTTTTACCTTAAACTTTATTTATTTCTTCCTTTACTAAATCTTTAACATGATCTCTTAAATTTTCTTTTTTCTTTGAATTAGCAACTTCTTCTTTTACAATATCTTTTACTTCCTCTTTTGTAAACTTTTCTTTTCCTTCTTCATTCAAAGGAATTTCTCCTTTCTTTTCTTTTTTATTAAATAACCAAGAGATAAAATTAGAAATTTTCATCCCAAACCCAAAAAAATGAAACGCAATTCCAACAGCAAATAAAATTATTCCAATTATGACCATAATAAGAAATACGTTATAAGCTCTAGAAAGAAAAACTGTTGCTAAATCAAATAAAGAAGAATCTGGAATAAAAGACATAACCCAATTTAATTTTCTAAAAGGCAAAGCTGCAATAATCATTAAAATTCCTGCAATTGTTAGTGGAGAATTCTTTGAATCAGTAAACAAAAATAAAAGCACAAAAAGTACACAAGATAACAAAAGAGCCCAATAAAAAAGGCTCTTCCAATAAACTCTTGCTTTTTCAGAAACCAAAACATACGGAGTATTTTCAACCTTCAAACATTCCCAAAAAGAACAATCATAATTTTTATAATATATTTGACTTACAAAAGCATCAATTCCATAACTAATAACATCGCCTACCCCTTGGTTAATCACATCACAAGGGATTTCTAAATTAAAATCATCCTGATTTAGGGGAAAATTAGAATTACTTAAACAATAAACTTCCATAACACCATAATTATTAGTCAAAATTTCTAGAACTCCAACGTCATCAATAAAAGAATTGGCAAAACTAGCTAAATTGGGTGAAACAGTTTCATATTCTAAAGACCAAGATAACGTTAAAAAACTATTTCCCAAAAACAAAGACAAAAATAAGACCACACTTAAAAAAATAACAATACCACTTTTTATGAATCCCATATTCAGACAAAGAAATTCATATTTATAAAATTATTTTAATTACATACTTCTCAAAACTTCAATCCTTTTATTTAAAGGGGGATGTGTCCCACCTAATTTTCTAAAAGGATTACTAAAAAACAAGGGAGCAACAGATTTCGAAACTTTCTTTTCAACAATACTGTCTTTACTAATTTTTTCTAAAGCCCCAATCAAACCTTGGGGATTACGAGTAAATTTAACAGCCGTTGCATCAGCAGAAAACTCTCTTTTTCTAGAAATAGAAGCTTGAACAAGCATTACAACAATTGGGGCCAAAATAGCAAGAGCTATTCCAATTATAATGAAAATTACCCCACTTTTATCATTACCTCCCCTTCCACCACCAAACCATAAACTCCTAAGAAAAATCTGTGAAATAATTGCAACCATTCCAACCATGACAGTCACAAGGGTAATGTATCTTATATCATAATTAGCTATATGTCCAAGCTCATGGGCTAAAACCCCTTCAAGCTCTCTTCTATCTAACTTTTCAAGAGCCCCCGTTGTGACACAAACAACAGCGTGTTTTGGATCACGCCCAGAAGCAAATGCATTAATTTGTTTAGATTTCATAATATAAAGTTTAGGTAAAGGTAAATTGGAAGCAACAACTAAAGATTCAACCAATCGATAATAATCGGGAAATTCACTACGTTTTGCTTCTTTTGCACCAACGCTAGCTATAGCAATACTAGCTGAATTATAAAAACTAAACCAAGTATAACCTAAGGAAAAAATAATTGCAATAATCATAATAAGGAAAAAATATTCTGGGGCAAAAGCCATTGAAATCACATAACCTAAAACAACCAAAACAATTGCAACAACAATCATCAAAAAAAATGATTTTCTTTTGTTACTAGAAATCTGATCTCTAAAATCTATTTTTTTCATGGTAACAGTAATATAATTAGCTTTTTAAAAATTTAGAATTCAAAAACTAAGCGGGCCATTTTTCACCATGCATATATGCTTCGGCACCAACTAGTCCATCATAAGCCACAATTTTTACTTTTGCTTCTTTTAGTATTTCAACAGCATTCTTTAATTCTTTCACCCAATCAGCACTTGTTCTTTGAATCATTTGTTTATGAATAATTAATTTTTTCACTCCAGAACTAATAATTGCATTCGCACAAGCAATACAAGGTAACCAAGGCATAGCCATTGTTAATTTATCTGTAGACAATCCTTTCTTTGCTGCTTTGAAAAGTAAATCTCTTTCTGCATGATTTGGATAAAGATGCCTGTTTGATCCCTCAAATCTTGATTTGATCTCCTTAACCCCTAAGGGTAAAACATTTGCCCCACGAAGAATAATTTTATCATTCTTAATTAAAACCGCACCATTGTGGGTTGATGAATGTTTACTTTTTTTAGCATAATTATAACACTCTCGAAGAAACTTTTTATGAAGGGTATTAACAGAAATTTTTATTTTTAATAAATTCACATCCATAATTAAACAAATCCTCTTTACTTTTTATTCTTTGGCCCCACAACATTAGATTTTGTTGGCATTACAATCCAGAAAATTAAATAAGCTAATAAACCAAAACCACTAACAAAAGCCAAAGCAACTGCAATAACACGAATAATCACAGGATCAATATTAAAATATTCGGCAAGTCCTCCGCAAACTCCACCAATCATCTGATCTTTTTCACTACGATATAATCTTTTTATTTTCTTTGCCATAATATATTACAATAAGAAAAATTAATTATTTAAAACTTAACCTTTGGTAATTTTTCTTCAGCAGGAGTAATATCTAAATATTCTTTTCTCATCTTTCCAAATAAAGAAGCAAAAACATTACCTGGAAACTTCAAACATAAATTGTTATAACCAAGAATTGAATCATTATAATTTTGTCTTGCATAAGCAACTCGGTCTTCAGTACTTGAAAGTTCCTTTTGTAATTCTAAAAAATTAGTATTCGCCTTCAAATCTGGATAATTTTCAGCAATAGCAAAAAGTCTACCTAAAACACCTTCAAGTTGATCATTAGCTTTAACTTTTGATTCAATATCTTTAGCACCAACCAATGCTTTTCTAGCATCACTAACTTCTTTCAAAACACCTTTTTCATGTTTTGCATAACCCTTTACAGTCTCAATTAAATTGGGAATCAAATCAGCCCTTCTCTTTAATTGAACTTTAATTTGAGATAAAGAATTATCAATTCTATTTAATAAAATAACAAAACGATTGTAATATCCAACCATGATTATCAAAATTAAAATAATAATTCCACCAACAATAAACCCCAATATCATATACAAATATCGCAAGTCAAATTTATAAACTTATTCCCCCCCAAATATCTATGGTAATAAAAATAAATGATACTTGCATTGGCTGTGGAACATGTGCTTCAATCTGTGAAGAAGTTTTTGAAATGGATGGACCAAAGGCAAAAGTGAAGTCACAAAAAGACATCCCTTGTGTTAATGAAGCAATTGAGTCCTGCCCAGTTAAAGCAATCAGCAAATAAACCTTTTTTAAGAAAAACCTTTATTAAGTATTTTTTATTTAGTAATCAATGAAAGAAAAAGAGGCCTCAAATAAAAAAGATTTTATTAAATGGTTTTCAGAATTAAATGAAAAATCAAAAGAACTCGCTGGAGAAAAAGGAGCAAATTTGGGAGAACTTCACAACAACAATTTGCCTGTGCCTGAAGGATTTGTCATAACAACAAAAAGTTTTGACACCTTTCTTGAAAAAACAGAATTAAAAAATAAAATATTGCCCTTACTAAACTCCCCTAACACTGAAAATCCAGAAAGATTAAAAGAAATTTCTGAAAAAATTCGAAAATTAATTATTTCGGTTGAACTTCCCGAAGAAATAAAAGAAGAAATAATTGAATCATATGAAACTCTTGGAACAGATAAATTAGAAATTGAAAGAGGTAGTGCATTAGATATTCTCAATAATGCAAATGAACCTATTTTTGTAGCAGTAAGAAGTAGTTTAAACAACCCAATCAAAACAAAAATAAGAGAACAAGATACTTATCTTAACATAAAAGGTATTAATTCATTATTAAGTCACGTGAAAAAATGTTTTGCTTCCTTATTTAGAGAAAAAACAATAAAAAGAGCTATAAAAGAAAATTCGATTGATTCATTAAAAATAGCAGTTATTGTGCAAAAAATGATTCAAAGTGAAAAATCTGGAATAATTTTTTCAAAAGATTCTGGAAATAACACAACAATAAAAGCTATTTGGGGATTGGGAGAAGGAATTAACTTAGAAGAAATAATTCCCGACAATTATAGCGTTTCAAAAGAACTAGAAATACTAGGCAAAAAAATAGGAGATAAAAAATATGCTATCACAAGAAATTCTTCAGGACAATTAAAAAAAGTTGAATTAAGTCAAGAGAGAAAAAATCACGAAGTTTTATTGAAGCACGAAATACAAAGATTGACAGATTTGGCTCTAAAAATAGAAAAGATATTCAAAAAACCACAAGAGATTGAATTCGCAATTGAAGGGGGAATTTCATATATCACCCAAACAAGAAAAATAAAAAATATAATTATTGAAGAAAAACCAAAAAAAATCCAAGAAGAAAAAATAATAAAAGAAACATCAAAAGAAATAAAAAAAATAAATAAAATAACAAAAACCAAAATAAAATTAATTGTTGATTCCCCTCATTTTGCAAAAGAAGCAAGAAAAACAGGAATAAACAAAATTGGTTTAGCAAAAATAGAAAAAATAATTAAAGAAAAAGGAAAACACCCCCAATATTATTTGAAAAATAATTACTTAAACGAATATGAAAATATTATTTACAAAGGATTAAAAGAAATGTGTGAAGAATTTGAAGAAATTTATGTTAGAACAAGTGACATAAAAAGTGATAAATTTCAAAATCTAGAAAATGCTCCAGAAAGAAAAGAAAACAATCCATTCATGGGGCTTCGGGGAATAAGATTTGGTTTAAAATACCCAGAAATATTGAAAAGTGAACTCCACGCAATTAAAAAATTAATGACAGAAGACAAAAAAATGGGAATATTAATTCCTCAAATAACTTCAGTATTAGAATTAAAAAAGATTAAAGAATATCTTAAAGAATTAGAAATGGAAAACATAAAAATAGGAATTATTATAGAAACTCCTGCAGCCGTACAATTAATAAAAGATTTTGCAGAAGAAGAAATTGATTTAATTTTAATAGAAACAAATAATCTTATTCAATCTCTTTTAGTCTTAGACAAAGAAAATCCCCAAGTTCAAGAATTCTTCGAAGAAATGCACCCCGCCCTTATTTACCAATTAGAATATTTAATTCGGGTATGTAAAAGAAGGGGAATTGAAACAACAATCTCTGGAGATTTAACAAAAAATATTAAAATTATTAAATTAGTTATTCAGAAAGGAATAAATTCAATAGTGATTAATCCGGAAGATGCAAAAAATATTACCGACAAAATTCACCAAATAGAGGAAGAAATAATTAAAGGTACAGACGAAGAACCCCGCCAATATGAAATTTCTAAAGAAAAAGAAGTTCTTGAAATAACAAAAAAAACTTCTGAAGACAAATCAATTAAAGATTCAACAAAAAATATTGAAGGAAACACAGAAGCAATAGAAAAGGAAAAAGAAGAATATTTAAAAGAATATCCTGAAAAAGTTATTTCTAAAGAATTCATCCAAGAACCAGAAAAAAAAATAAAAGAACATCCAAATGAAATAGCCCAAACCCCCATTATTAAAGAATCTATTCCTAAAGAAATAAAAGAACATTCCGAAGAAAAATTTGATGAAACCCCTGAAAACATTGAAGAAAACATAGAAGCGATAGAAAAGGAAAAAGAAGAATATCAAAAAGAGAACCCAGAAGAAATTAAAAGAGAAATAAAAGAACATTCCGAAGAAAAATTTGATGAAACCCCTGAAAACATTGAAGAAAACATAGAAGCGATAGAAAAGGAAAAAGAAGAATTAATTACAGATAAATTCGTTGAAGACAAATTTCCCGTTGAAAAAAAGAATAATGAAGATACATTGGGAATCTTCTAAGTTCAAAAATTCATGAAGGAAACTTTATAAATATCTTTCCCATTTAAAACACATGACAAAAGAAGTGACGATAACAAAAGAAGTGACAACAAAAACAATTGGTAAAAAGAAATCTCCAACAAAAAAAAATTCTAGAAAAATCATAAGAAAAAGTTCAACAAGAAAAAAAGTTCCTTCAAAAACTGAAGTGATGGAAAAAATTTTAATTGAAAATTTTGTCGCATTACAAAAAGTAATGACTAACCTTTCAACCAAATTTGAAAACTTATCAAATCAAATTTCAGACTTATTATACCTCTTTGAAGAATCTGCAAAAACAGTTGTACAAAAAGATTTTGCTTCCATAGATGAAAAAAGGGATACAAAGGAAATAGCAAATAAATTGGATTCTTTATTAGATCAAAATAAATTAATTGCGCGGGGATTAACATTGATGCATGAAACTGCAGAAAATCCGGAAATTGATTATTCAATAGGTTCAAAAACCCAACCAAAAGTCGCAGTACAACCAATAGAAACAGCCCAACCACTTCCCCCTCAACCAACAAACCAAAAATCTTTAGTAAGAGAAGAACCAGAAAATAAAACATTCCAAAGTCCTTAAAATGTTAAATACAACTTCAATTGAAGAAAAAGGAAAATTTTTAATAAATTTTACAAGAGAAATAATAAGAAATACTTCTTCTGCAGAGATGTATAAATTAGAAGAAATGTTGCAAAAAAAAGACAATCTTCAAAAACCGCAAAGACCACAACATCAAAAAAGAAATATTAAAGAAGAAGTAAAATTAATTCTTTCAAAAAAACAAAAAAAAATAGAACCAAAAGAAATAACTCAAGAAATATTTTTAGAAAAGAGTATTTTACCAAGTAGAAAAGAAGAATATTTTGAAATTCAATCACAATCAATGCCAAGAGTTCCAAAAATTCCCAGAAAAATAATCAAAATAGAAGATCACCCTTTACCAGAAAGACTACAACACCTAAAAGCAACTGCAACAAAAAAAATAATTGATTTAAAAAAATTAAATCCTTTAGTACAAGACTCTAATGTCAAAATAATTCAATGTCTGGGAGAAAATGAAAAAATAATTGTAACTGGAAAAATGGGTAAAAAACCAACAGGAATTACTCTTTCAAAAGAAGAAATTAATGAAATTATTGATGCATTTGCATTTAATGCAAAAATACCCAAAAATGAAGGACTATTCAAAGTAGTTTATGGTAAATTAATTTTGACTGCAATGGTGTCAAATACAATAAATTCAACATTCATAATAAAAAAGATTGAAAATCAAATACCCCGGCCAAGAAGAATGCCCCCCCACCCAATAAGATAAAATTAAATTGTTACTTCTTCAAAAACAACTTCTTCACGACTAAATTCCCTAGCTAAATCATTTAACCAAACATTTTTATCTTTTTCAATTTCAATCTTCAATTCTTCGTTACTCAAAGAAGCAGGATAATAATGATTTAATAAAAAAGGTCCAATTGTTAATTCTACTAAAAATTTATCCCTATATTTTTTTACATTACTTTTAACAGTAGTAGTTCCAAATTCTTTCATTAAAACAGCCACCGTTTCTTCACTCAAATTAAATTCTTCAGAGGTAATTTCTTCAATTAAAGTTTCATTAATTTCTATTGTAATATTTTCTTCACTTATGTTTAATATTGTCCCATTAATAATCTCTTCCACTTCAACAGGAATAGTAATAATATCTTCTGCTGAAACATTTTCTTGAATTTTTCCCACATATGAAAAAATCTCAAGTTCACCATAAAGCCCTTGCAAAGTTATTGGCCCTTCAACAAAATCAATATTAAAAGAAGATAAAAGAATTGAAATATTCAAAACAGATTCTCCCAAATAATTCTTTCCAAAACCTTCACTAAATTTTGAATAATCTGTAGTTACAATAATTTTGCCATTAATAATTTCCAAATCTAAAACACCTGAATTCAATTCTTCTTCTTCTGTTCTTACAGTATTTTTAACAATTTTAGCCATTTTATCAGAAGCGATATTTTGTTTAAATTCTTTCTTTTTTGAAACATCTCCTTGGATAATTGTTTCTTCATTTATAACATTTCCCGTGAAAGGACGAGAAAAAACGCCCCCGATGCTACGAATAACATTTCCAGTTAAAGTTGATATTTCTGCTACTGGCACTTCCGATTCTTCAGGGGTAACTTCAACAGAAATAGACTCTTCAGAAACTACAATTTCTTCAGGAACAACTTCAGGAACAGATTCTCCATCTTCAGGAATAACTTCCGAGATCGACTCTTCAGAAGCTACAATCTCTTCAGAAGCAATTTCAGGAATAAGATCCTCAGAAACCTCAGAAACATTCTCTTCAAGAATAATCTTTTCAGGAACAGATTCTTCAGGAACAACAACTGAACCTCCCCCACTAGAAGAAACTCGATCTTCAATTTCTAATTGAAAAAACACAGGAACAAATTCTTCCACCTGCCCAATTAAACCAAAACCATTTCCTTCTCCCACAATATCAATATCTTCTAAATAATAATTTCCATAAACAACATCTAAATTTACCAAATCACTTAAAAAATATTCATAACTATTTTCCCCATTTTCCAAAATAATTTTAGTATCCCTTGGAATTAACTCTCCTTGTTTTAACACCAAATTTATATTTCCTTCAAAACCTTCTGAAATTCCTTGATCTAGATCTAAAACTACTCTTCCAACAAATTGTGATTGAAAAAACATAGTCCAAAAAGCAAATGACAAGAGAATAACAAACAACGATGCCATCAAGAAAACCCGCCTAGGTTTCGTATTTTTTTTAGGTCCACGATATTCAGAAACAACTTTTCCATTTACCCTACGACTATGATAAACATATGGGCCATAAATCTTCCCATTCCTTTCAATATATTTCTTATAAGCCATTCTTCTTTAGATTAATTTTCCTCTAGAAAACCAAAGAAAAATATCTATTTAAAACTTTCACTAAAAAAAAGATTAAAAAAATAAAAATAAAAATAACAAATTAAATTTATGCCTCTTGTGGTGGTGTATAAGGCACTAAAATAAGAGTTTGATTACCAACTTGTAACTGATATGCACCAGTATTTTGTAATTGAGTTACCATATCTGCATAAATATTGTTAGATACAACATTTGCAGCTTCAACCTGTTTATTATAAACGAAACTGTTTATTCCAGGATTGATTACAAAAAAGTAAGCAATAACTAAAACCAAAACAATGATAATTCCAATTAGAATTTTCATTACAGGCGCTTTCTTTCTATTTTCTCCCATACTTCTCATGTTTTTCATTTTGTTTGACCTCCTTTCAAAAAATATTAATCTGTAGCAACTTCAAGTAAACTGTTGACATCTTTAATTGCCATATCTCCCTCAATTTTAATATAAAGTGATATTACATCTCCTGGATAAAATTTCAAAATATCCTCTGAAACAGTATCGTAATCATTATATATTCCAGACTCAGCTATTTTAAAAGTGTTTCTAAATCCAACCAACTCTTTATTTTTATAAATTAAAACTTCAACTTCTCCTTCCCCACTAATTACTTCTAAATTAGTTGAAATTCCACTAACACTTCCTTCCCTCATCATAACATATCCTTTGTCTAAATCCCCTAAAACTCCAACTGCACTTTTCAAATATGTTGATTCAACTACTTCTCCCCCAAATCCAAAATTCAAAAACATTTTCCGAGTAAATTTGGAAACAATTTTTTTCAATTTGGTTTGTGATGCAGTAATAATGTAAACCGGTTTTTCTTCACCTGTAACATTTACTGAGTATAAAGCTAAATTAGTCTCATCAATATTTGCAAATTTAATTTCTTCAGGTAAATCAGCAAAATCAACCTCTTGAACATCCCCCACATCTTCCCGATCATATCCTTTTGTTTTTGCAACATCTTTTACTAGATTCTCAACATCATCTGAAACAGAAATACTTTCGGCAACTACGCTTGTTGCTAAAAATAGAACCACCAAAATACCAACCACAATAAATAATTTTTTCATTTTCCTCTTCCAGAATATAAAGAAATTCCTCTATTTAAATATTTTCTTAATATGAAAACTTTATTAACATAAAAAACTAAAAATAAATATGGATATAAAAAAGGAAATAACTGAAAAAAAATTAGAAAAATATTTTAATGTTACAGAATCTGCTTTCAAAATTACAAAAAAATCTATAATTAAAGGAAAAGAAAAATATGCTAAAGAAATATTTGAGATGGTAGAAAATTATATTTCAGATGCACATCACTTCCAAGAAAAAGGAGATTGGGTAAATGCCTTTGCTGCATTAAACTATGCACATGGTTGGCTTGATTCAGGAGTTAGGTTAGATATTTTTGAAGTGGGCGACGATAAATTGTTTACAGTTAAATAAATTTAAATACCACTTTCCCTTATTAATTTCATGAAAAAGAGAGTGATAGTTCTAAGTCTCGGGGGCAGTCAAATAATTCCAGATAAAATTAATTATTCTTATTTAAAAGAATTTAAAAAAATAGTCTTAAAACATAAAAAAAATTTTAATTTTGTAATAGTTTGTGGGGGTGGAAGTTTGGCTAGAAATTATATCGCTGCAATAAAAAAAGAAAAAGGAAATGAATACAAACAATCATTGGTGGGAATTTCTGCAACAAGAGCAAATGCAAGATTTGTTTCATATTTCTTTGGATATGAACCAAACCATGGAGTTCCACACACAATAAAAACCGTAAAAAAATATTTAAAAAAACAAGGAATTGTTTTTTGCGGAGCCCTAGAATATAAAGAAAACCAAACAAGTGATTCAGTGGCAGCTATTTTAGCCAAAAAATTCAAAGGAAATTTTGTAAATTTAACTAATGTTAAAGGCCTCTACACTAAAGATCCTAAAAAACATAAAAATGCAAAATTCATTCCAAAAATATCTTGGATTGAATTTGATAAAATAGTTCAAAAAATAAAATTCAAACCAGGACAACATTTTGTATTAGATCAAAATGCTTCAAAAATAATAAAGCGAAAAAAAATCTCAACATACATAATAAAAGAATTAAACGAGTTAAATAATCTTTTAAAAAATAAAAAATTTATTGGGACAAGAATTGAAGGATAAAATGAAAAAAATAATACTAACAGAAACAAACTTCAATAAATTAAAACTTCTTATCAAAGAAAACAAAGAAAAAGAAATAATCTTTACCTCAACTGACGACGAATTCAATAGAAAAGTAATGGAAAAACTTCCCATTCAAATAATTCTTATTCCTTTAGAAAATAGAAAAGATTATGCCAAACAAAGAAATTCTGGATTTAATCAAGTCATGGCAAAAATTGCAAAAAAAAACAACATAAAAATTGGAATAAAATTAGATGAATTAATTTTAACAAAAAATAAAGAAAAATTATTGGCAAGGTTAAAACAAAATATAATACTTTGTAATAAAAACAAAGTAGACATGATTTTTATCATAGAAAAAAACAAAAGAGATATTCATGAACTCAAAGCCCTTGGTTCTACGCTGGGAATGCCAACTTGGATGACAAAAAAACTTTAACACATACACGCTGTTTCCCAAATCTCATAATTATCATTATCAGCAATCAACGTTTCTGAATTATTTAATCTGGCATATGCAATTAAACCAGTTGTGTTTTCAGGCGGCACAACATGATCACGTAAAATCAAACAACCAGCCTGAGAACTTCCAGGAAAATTAATATATTTCCCAATTAATTCTGAACCAGCAAGATCAGGTAAATCAAAACTATCAAAATATTCTCCAATTCCATATGGCCATGCCGAACGAATAATTCCCTCATTCATAACAATTTCAGTCACACAAATTCCTTCCTCACAAATTTCACAAAGATCACAATCATTATTTTGTACACATTCCAAAGGTGTAAAACATTCACCGTTATTACAAATGTCTCCCAAAACACATTCTTCCAAAACTATCTCCGAATCAGCAGCATTACAAATTTCATTGGTACAAGAATAATTTCTATAATCTTGAACAACAAATTCCCCAAAGATAGCACACCTAGGAAGACCAACATATTCATCTGTTCCACAATCACTTTCAACATTACAAGATTCTATATCTAAAACACAAACTCCAGCGTAACAAGTTTCACCACTAATACAAGTCTGTTTTACAAAAGTTTGTGAAATGGAAGAACAAAAACCTAATTCACAATTAAAAATTTTCTTATATTGTAACACCGTTCCAGCATCCTGAGAACAAATTTCAGAACCATTTATCCAAAAATCACTTCCACAATCAGAATCAATTTCACAGACGGGAACAGGAGGTTCCTCATCATCTCCAAGAGTAGAATTTATTCCCTTATTTAAATTATCAACACTATCAGCAATTGAACCCAAAGTTTCAAGGTCACTAGTTCCAGAAATATAAAGGGGAGCAATAGAAATTTTTTCAACTTCTTCTAAAGTTAATTCTGGCCTCTCACTAATATTTAATTCAAAAGTTCTCTCAACTAATTCTAAAAAATTTTCAACAGGCTCATCATATACTTCTGAACTACGGTCATCCTCAACCACAAATTTTATTCCGGTTAAATTTCCCTCTCCCGGATTTCTAACAACTCGAACAGTTACAATCCCTGTATCAAAATCTACAACTGCATATTGAATTTTCAAATCAAGCGTAAATTTTTCAAAATTTAAACCCTGAGTTCCTTGAAGAATAAATCTATCAACAGCAAACCAAACCAAAGCCACAGCAACTAAAATTAATAAGATTAAAATAATGGTTGTAACTACCTGCGATAAACCTCTTTTATTCATTAACTCTTAAATCAAAAATATTTTATAAATCTATTCAATAAAAACAAACCTTTTTTAAAAACAAAATTATTCTAAAAACTATGGAAAGAATCATTGAATCATTAAATTTAAATGAAAAAAAAATTATTCCCCATTTGAGTAATTTGGACATATCTGAAATATGTAAAAAATCAAATTTAGATAAAGTTTCAGTTTTAAGATCCCTTGAATATTTGCAAAACAAAAAAATAATTAATCTCTTAACTGAAAAAAAGAATATTGTAGACATTGGAATTAATGGTGCATTATATAAGAAAAAAGGACTTCCAGAAAGAAGATTATTAAATGCTCTTGATAAAAAAAGAATATTAACATTTGAAGAGGCCCAAAAAGAAGGAGAACTTTCAAATGACGAATTTAGAGCATCCCTTGGTGTATTAAAAAAAAAGGCATTAATTGAATTGAAAAATGGAAAAATAATTTTGAATGCGAACAAAGAAGAAATAATAAAAAAAAGCCTAGAAGAAATTTTTATTGAGAATTTGCCAATTGAAGAAGACTTATTAACACTAGAACAAAAATTTTCTCTAAAAGAACTTCAAAAAAGAAAAAACATAATAGAAATAGAAGAAATAAAAAAAATAAAAATTGAAGTAACACCTCTTGGAAAGAAAATCATGGATTCTAAAGAATTATCAAAAGAATTAATTGAACAGATTACTCCCCAAATATTAAAAAGCGAAAAAAATTGGAAAGGAAAAAAATTTAGACGTTATGATTTAAATATATCCGTTCCTAAAATTTATGGTGGAAAAAGACATTTTGTTAATCAATCAAATGATTACACAAGAAAAATTTGGACAGAGATGGGATTTGTTGAAATGACTGGAAATATGGTTGTTTCAAGTTTTTGGAATTTTGATTCATTATTTACCGCCCAAGATCACCCCGTTCGAGAAATGCAAGATACTTTTTTCATAGATAAAAAAGGAGAACTTCCAAATAAAAAAATTATTGAAAATGTAAAAATTGCACATGAACGAGGAATTGGAGGAAGCAAGGGTTGGAAATATAAATGGAATGAAGAAATAAGTAAAAAAATGCTTCTTCGAACACATACAACCGCATTAACTTCACAAACTTTAGCGACATTAAAAGAAGAAGATCTCCCAAAGAAATTTTTTGCAGTAGGCAAATGTTTTAGAAATGAAACAGTAGATTGGTCACACGGATTTGAATTCAATCAAACAGAAGGAATAGTTGTTGACAAAGATGCTAACTTTAGACATCTCTTGGGTTACTTAAAACAATTTGCAAAAAAAATGGGATTGGGAAAGATTAGATTTAGACCAGCATATTTTCCATATACTGAACCATCTGTTGAAGGAGATGTTTGGAATGAAGAAAGGCAAGAATGGATTGAATTATTTGCAGCAGGTATGCTTCGTCCAGAAGTAACAACTGCCTTATTTGGAAAACATATTCCAACACTTGCATGGGGGCCAGGAATTGACAGAATTATTATGAAAATTATGGATATTAAAGATATGAGGGAATTATATAAAAATGATTTATCGCAATTAAGAAGAATTAAAACATTAATTAAAACATAAAAATGGCAAACATAAAATTTTCAAGAAAATTATTTGAAAAAGAAATAGGAAAACTCAACAAAGAAATGCAAAACAATATTGCTTTATTTGGAACTACCTTAGAAAGTTTTAACGAGAATGAAATAGAATTGGAAATATTTCCAGATAGACCGGATTTATTATCTTACCACGGATTCAAAAGAGGTTTTTTAGCTTTCCTTGGAAAAAAAACTGGACTTAAAGAATACAAATTAAATAAACCAGAAAAAGATTTTGAAGTCAAAATAGATAATTCTGTAAAAGAAGTTAGACCCTTTACTGCTTGTGCAATTGTGAAAAGATTGAAACTTGATTATGATCGAATTAAAGAAATAATTGATTTACAAGAAAAATTACACTCAACCATGGGTAGAAAAAGAAAAAAAGTGGCAATTGGTATTTATCCCCTAGAAAAAATAAAACTTCCAATTCATTACAAAGCTATTGAACCAGACAAAATTAAATTTATCCCTTTGGGATCTCAAAGGGAAATGTCTGGGTTGGAAATACTTCAAAGGCATCCAACTGGAAAAGAATATGCTCACTTGCTTTCAGGTAAAGCTACATTTCCAATTTTCATAGATTCAAATAATGAAATATTATCAATGCCCCCAATAATAAATTCTGAGTTGACAGGAAAGATTGATGAAAAAACCAAAGACATTTTCATTGAATGCTCTGGATTTGATTTTGAAATTTTGAAAAAAACATTGAATATTGTAGTTTCTGTATTAAATGAAATGGGGGGGAAAATTTACCAAATGAAAGTTAACAAAGAGATGACTCCAAATTTCAAAAGTGAAGAAACTAAACTATCAATTGATAATGCAAACAAACTTTTGGGATTAGAATTAAAAGAAAAAGAAATAAAACAATTACTTGAAAAAATGGGACACTCATACAAAAATGGAATTGTTTATTCTCCATCGTACAGAACAGACATATTACACGAAGTGGATATTATTGAGGATATTGCAATAGCTTATGGATACAATAATTTTGGTTCAATAATCCCAGCTATTTCTACAATTGGAAAAGAAGATTCAAAAGAAATAATAAAAAGAAAAATATCTGAAATTTTAACAGGATTAGGTTTATTAGAACTTTCAAACTATCACCTAACAAAAAAGGAAAATCAATTTACAAAAATGGGAATTTTGGAAAAACAAGAAAAAAATTTCATAGAACTTGAAGATTCAAAAACAGATTTTAATATATTGAGAAAAGATTTAACACATTATATTTTAAAAATAATCTCAGAAAACAGTGATTCTGAATACCCCCAAAAAACATTTGAAACAGGAAGAGTTTTTAATTTGGCAATAGATAAAGAAATAATTGAAACAGATATGTTAAGTGCAGCCGTAACACCTGGCAACTTTACAGATATAAAACAAATTCTAGATTATTTGAATGAGAATTTAAAAATCAATTTAGAAATAAAAGAGCAAGAAAAAACAGATATCCATTTTGTTGAAGGAAGGGCAGGAAATATTTTCTTGGAAGAAGAAAAAATTGGGACAGTTGGAGAAATTCATCCCAAAATATTAAAAAATTGGAAAATCAAAATGCCTGTTGCATTGTTTGAAATAAATTTAGAAAAGATTTTTAAAAAATTTAAATAACATAAAAAATTCTAAATCATATTAAAATTAATAAAAAAAATTACTTCTTAGATTGTCTTTTCAAAAAGAAAAAAATCAACTCACTAATAATTCCTAAAATAACTACTGCTCCAGATAAAATTACAACAAATCCAAAAAAAGATTCCAGGGGATCAACTGAAATTACTCCATATAAAATAAAAGATATTACAAAAATAATAAAGGAACATAACAATAATTTGGTTGCTTTTCTCGTTTTATTTTTTAATATTTTGTTTCCCGCCACTATTGGAATAACTTTATTTACTGGCTTTTTACCAGTTACTTTTTTAGAAATCTTTTTGGTAATTTTTTTAGAAACTTTTTTCATCACTTGTCTTTTCACCATAATAGAATATATATTTTATAGTATATAAATGTTACTTTAGTTTATCCCAAATAGATTCTAATTCGGTGGTTTTATTGGTCACTTCCACATCATAATTTTTCCAATCTTGTTTGAATGTGTAAGCAGTTATAGATTTTAAATTTGTAAAAACTCCCCCCAACCAAGAAAAATATAGTTTGCCTGCACCAATAACTCCATCAATACTTTTAAAATCTAGATCTTGATTTTTCAAACTTACAGTAAAACTAATATAAGTGAATAAAATTAACCCAATCAAAAAGAATGCAAATAATTTATGTTTCAATCTCTTCATTTCAATAACTACCCAAATTGCAACAACCACAATTGCAACAATAAAAAATGTAACTCCTATCATGGAATATTAAGAACATTCGCCTATAAAAAAGTTATGGGCCCATAATTAAAAAATCAAAAATCCTGTTTCAAGAAAAAGCATCACCAATAATTTTAAACAATCCCCCAACATCACTATAAACTTCAACTTCTTCTTCTTCAGTAAAATTGACTGTATTGTTTTCTACTTTTAAAGATTCATTTTGAATTTGTCTACTTTCAATTACATATGCTGTATAAACAAAAGCAACAACTAACAAAATAAAAATAAAAATAATTATAAACCAAACAACTGGAGACCCACCTTTTTTATTCATTATTCTTGATGGAAAAAATAATTTATAAAACCTATTAAAAAAATCAATAGACTTAAAGTCCATTTTTAAAATAAAAAAATAAAAATTAAATTACCAAAATCTTAATTTGTGAAAGAATTTATCTTTTTCTGGTTTTTCACCACCAAAATCATGCATCCCATTCATTTGTCTTTTTCTTTGAGTTTCTTCAGGCAAGTCTTCACTTAATTCTTCAAGAGTTTCATAATCTTCATTTTCCCAAGCTTCAGTCATTTGTTCTTTTAATTCTCTCATTTCAGACATTTCACCCTGTCTTTCAACCATTTTATCAAAATTATCTTGAGTTAATTTTGATTCCATTAAAGATTTCCAAAGAACAAAATCATTATTTTCAACTGATTCTTGAATTGATTCTTGGTAAGCCAACATTCCCGCTTGTTCTTCTTCTAATAATCCTTCAAAATGATTTTTCATCATTTCTTGTCCAGAACCTTGAAAAGCCGAAACCATTCCAACACTTAAAAGAGCCATCGTTGCCAAAATAAATATGCTCATAATTGCTTTGTTTTTCATTTTTTCCTCCATTAAATATTTTCTTTACGGAAATATTTCCGCAAGAGATTGCTAAACAATCTTTATGACCAAACGAAATTAAAAAAATTCCGTAAGTTCAAGTCTATTTAAATTAAAAAAGAAAATTACTTTAAAAGAAAGGTGGACCTAAAATCCATTTCAGTTATAAATATAAATAACATTCAATTTTTAATAAAATGCCAATACAACATATAACTGGAAGAGCCATGGGAGAATTCTCAAACAAAATGGGAAAAATAGCTGCCATAGGTTTTGGAACAGAAATAATTTACTCATTCGTAATCATAATTTGTTGTTTGATGATTTATTTTGGAACAAGAAAACTCTATGAATTAAGTTTGTACAAAGGAATTAAATATTTCCGGGTTTCATTTTTATTATTCGCTTTAGCTTATTTTTCAAGATCAATTGTTAAATTTAGCACAATAATTTTCAATGATCATTCTTTATTTGGGATTCATCCACAAATTTTAGCAAGTATAAGTTCATTCATTTTTATGTATTTAAGTTCAATTGCAATATTTTACTTACTATACAGCATAATTTGGAAAAAATTCAACCACAAAATAATCCATTATAGTTTCTATATTCTAGCATTCATGATTTCAATAATCAGTATTTCATCGAGAAATTTATTAACACATTTATACATAAACTTATTTTTATTGGGATTAGCTTTTGCAATAATTTACGCTGCAAATAAATTGACAAAGAAGAAGAAAACTTCAAACATGTATACAATTTATCTGCTTTTATCAACATTCTGGATATTAAATATAATTGATACTTTCATTCCAGATTTCTTACAATCATTTCAATTACTAATTTACTTAGCTTCACTTGGAATTTTCTTATCCATTTTATATAAAGTTCTAACAAAAATTGGATCCTAAAAAATGAAAAAAAGAAATAGATTAGAAATAATTAAAGATATACTAAAAATCATTCAAGATAATCATAATTCCATCAAAATAACTCCCTTACTCAGAAAATCAAATATTTCTTCAAAAAGATTTTATGAATATATTAAAGAATTACAAAACAAAGGATTTGTAATGAAAATTGAAAGAAAAATAAAAATTACAAAAAAAGGAATGAGTTATTTAGAAAAATATTCTAGTATCGTGGGATTCATTGAAGAATTTGGATTATAATCTCAATTTCTCTTTTCTAATTTTTCTTTCATTTCTTTAGTAGACATTTCTTTCTTATCAAACATTTTTTGTCCACGCAGTTTCATTAATTCTTTCTGGTCATCAATTAATTTTTGTTTAACCATTTTAATTTTATCTGATTTTTTACTTTCCAAGTTTTTCAATTTATCTTGAGTACTTTTTATTTCTTCATCTAATTTAAAATCATCATCTTGAACTTGACTTAAAGAGATTTTTTGTTTTTTTTGCCTAACCACAACAAAGAATAATAAAAGAAAAATAAACCCAATAAAAGAATAATAAATTTTGCTCACAACCGGCTTATGTTTATCCACAACAGTATAACCACTAAGAACCATTTTTTTAAAGAAATTTTGATCTCTAACTCGAATTTCCTTTAATTTTAATTCGTCTGTTTCATTTAAAGAATATTCAACAACAACAGGCAAAGATTCTGGAACTAATTCAATTATTTCTTCAATTCTCACTGGAAGAACATAATTTTCTGGAACAGAAGTCACATTAACTATTGTTCCTGCAATAAATTTATCTTTTATTTGATCATTAAAAATTCCAACACTCTCATTCTTTACCAAAATAAATAAGTCAAAAGTCAATTCATCTATTTCAAAAGTAATCTTCACATTCCCAAATTCTCCAGAAAAAGCTTGAATTGGAGTATGTAATGTTTGTGCATAATCACTTGTACTTCTAGGTGTCAAAAAGACAGTATGATGGGGCAAAGTTTTCAAATTAACTGTGGTTGTAGCAGCAGAAGCCGTGACAATTAGAAAAAGTCCTAAAAATAATATCATCCCCAGTTTTAATTTCATAAAAAAACAAAGATTATTTATTTTATAAAATTAATTATTCTGAAAAAATAGGATAAATACAAATCGAAAGCATTAAATAGCCAGCAAAATTTCTAAAAAAATGATAAGACAAGGGAGGAAAGTAAAATGAAGTTATATGTAGGAAACCTTGCATTTAGTATCACACAAGAAACTTTGAAAAAAGAATTTTCAGAGTTTGGAGAAGTTACAGACGCAGTTGTTATCGTAGATAAATTTTCAAATAGATCGAAAGGATTTGGATTCGTAACTTTTTCAGACGATGAAGCTGCTAAAAAAGCAATCGCTGGAATGAACGATAAAGAATTAGAAGGAAGACCTTTGAAAGTTAACGAAGCAAAACCAATGGAAGAAAGACCAAGAAGAGAATTCAACGGTGGAAATCGTGGAGGAAGTTCTGGTGGTCGATTCGGCGGTGGAAATCGTGGAGGAGACAGAAGAGACTCACGAGGCGGAGATAGACCCAAAAGATATTAGTTTTTGACTAATATTTTATTTTTATTTTTTTATTATTATTGTTTGAAAAAGAAAGAGTGATTTTATTAGTTTTATGTGGCGAATATATTCTCCCCAGGAAATAAATAGCAAATTATCTTGTTAAATGTGGGAGGTAACAAAATGACAAATAAAACTCTGAATTTAATTGTTTTAATCTTACTAGTAATTGGTGGTCTTAATTGGGGTCTTGTAGGATTCTTAAACTACGATTTGGTCGCAAGCATATTTGGTGCAATGACATTAATCACAAGGATAATTTATTCTTTAGTGGGAATTGCCGCGATATTTGGACTAATTGGACTTTTTACTAAAGAAAATATGTAAGCATATTTCCTTTTTTTATTTTTAATTTTTTTCCTTAAACCCCTGTTATTGCTGGAAATAATAACTTAATTTATTTTGACTATCCTTTCAAATATTCCACAATTGCCCTAAAATTTTCAGCTTTTTGTTCCTTAGACAAAAACCTAATTCCAGAAGGATGATATGAAATATAAGTATCAAGCCCATTAATCTCTTTAACCTTTCCAGATGCTTCAACAAAAGGAACATCACTATCACAAAAAGCATCATACACAGGACTTCCAAATAAAACAATTTTCTTAGGATTTTCAATTTTAAGTTGCTCTTCAAAAACAACACGACAATTGGCATATTGTCCTTTTGTGGATTCCTTATCTCCTGGCCTTAAACATTTCCAAAAATTAGTCAAAATAATATCATCCAAAGCCAAACCCGCACCCTTAAGAATTTTATTCACAGTTTTTCCAGTATTGGTTTTTAAATATGCATCTTCATATCCTGTGAGAGCTCGAGAATCAGACCTATTCAAAACAAACATAACCTTTTTCTCAGAATAATTTTTCCCAACAAGTCCAGGATTATATCCAAAAGCATCCCCGCATGCATGACAACTTTCTTTAAGTTTAAACATAAATTTTGAAAAAAATTAAGCCTTATAAGAATTTATATCATAAACACAGTCTATTCAAAAACAAAATCAACATCAATCTTCCCCAGATTATTTTTTATCTCTTCTCGTAATTCCCCAATTTTTTCTTTAAAAGATTTTAATCTTTTTTCTTTTATTTGTTTTTCAGATTCAATTAATTCCATTTCAGATTCAATTCTTCGAATATCTTTTTGTAAATTATTAAATCCAAAATCCTCAAAACAAGTTTCCAAAATCTCTTTTTCCTTATTATTTATTTTATCAATCAATTCTAAAATTTTTCCATTATTTAATTTGGCCCCATTAAGAAGCTTCAATAGTTTCTCCAACCCATCAAACTTCAAAGCTAACTTAAAATTATCTTTATAATTTTTAACTAGGCTCATTTCTTTCTCAAAACTATGATAAAAATTCGTAAGACCCTTAAAATTAATTAATTCGTGAAGAAGATTGGTCTCTTTTTCAAGATTATGCTTTTCATTATCAAGTTCTTTTTTTTTCTTTTCCTCAAGTTTATACTTATCCGATTCAACCAATTCCTTAAGTTTTTTTTCTTTAACTTTAATTTTTTCACCAATCAGTTTCAAATTTTCAATATCTTTATTTAAATCTTCTAAAAATTTAGATTTTTCTTCCTTTACTTCATCTAAATTTTTAACATCTTTTCCAAGAATCTCTACTATTTTGAATTCTTCAAAATCTTTTTTATTTTCTTTTAAAATTCCTTCCAAATCCTTAAGAAATTTTCTAATACTTTCCTTAGTTGCTTGCATTTCTTTACCCACCATAAAAGTAATTTTTTCATAAGTCATATTTGACTTCTTATTAAAATCCTCAAAAACAAAATTTATCTTTTCAACAATCTTCTCTCTTTTCTTAATTTCACTTAACCGTTCAATAATCTTTTCTAAAAACCCCACATAATTTTTTATATTCTCTTTTAGAATAAATTTAACCCGAGAATCAACTTTTTTCTTTTCAAAATCAAAATTTTCAAGTGCAGTTATTTCTAATTTTAATTCATCAATCAATTGAGAAATTCTTTTTTTTATAGGTTTGAGAAATTCTTCTTCTTTTTCCTTATGTTTTTTTTTCTTATTCAAAATCCATTTAGAAAGTTCATTTTCTAAAATTATTTTGTTCTCTTCTCTCTCTTCAATTTGTTTTTTCTTAAATAATCCAAAGAATGTCATTATTTAACTAGAAAACTTGAAGTTATAAAATTTGGCTATTTAAAAAATTATTTTTTCTTCACCAATTTTTTTAATTTAATTGCTTCTTTTTTTTGATTATCAAGTTTGGATAACATTTCTTTTACAACTTTCTTTTCCTCAACAATAACTTCTTTTTTTTCTTTTTTAAGGGAAATCTCTCCCCTTTTCAATTCTTTCTTTCTTTCTTGAATTGGCTTTTTCAATTCAATAAGATCTTCTCTTTTTTCTTTTTCTTTTAATTTTTTAAGATAAATAAAAAATTTAGAAATTAAAATTTTAAGACCATTAAACATTAGCCATAAAATAGATAAAAAAAGAAGAGAAGAAATAAATTCTATAAATCCCGTTTTCAAAGGAGAATAAACCATAACAATTGCAATGTATGCAATTAAATTCAATGTCAAAGGAGATCCCAAATATTTAGCTATTTTTTCTGGTAAAAAATGTGAAAAGTTTGTAAATAAAATTGCAATCCCCATAAATAATATCAAGAGAGATAAAACAAACCTATTCAAAAAAGTAATATAATTAATCAGTCCTACCCCATCAACATTATATAAAAATCTCAATAAATAAATTGAAACAAAAAGCAATACCAAAGAATTTGCAACATAAGTATTCCACCCGGGCTTTTCTTCAGCATATTTTTCAAAATAAACAATCATTACAATTGTTGCTATAAACAAAGGTAAAACAACCCACAAAACTTCTGGTTCAATAGTTGTCTTCAAAAGAACCAAAATATTATTATAAATTTCCATAATTATTTTATTTTCAATAACCTCTAATAAAAATAAACAAAAATGATATATAAATATTGCCAAGAACAATTTATCTCATTCTACGCCCCGACCGTGATTTGAACACGGGTTACTGCCTTACTCCAACACAATTTTGTGTGGGATTTAAGTTTTGTCTTGATCTAGGGCTACATTGAGATGTCAGACCCTATCCTTTCATCAAGGACGAATCACCTCTAATCTGAAACTTAAATTTGAGAGGGCAGCGTACTTGGCCACTATACTACCGGGGCTCCTAATAAACAAAAGAATTATGCCAGTTAAAAATATTTCTCTAATTAACAATAGCCCCGCCCGATCAAAAGATTAACTTCCAAAAAATATTTGTCCCAAGAGAACCAATAAAAAAATACTGGAAATTATTAAAGAAACCAAAGCTACTTTATTTTTTCCTTTCTCCAAACTAATAATTGATAAAATTATTGAAGAAGCAAGTAATATTGGTGAAATCAAAACACCAAAGAAAAAACCTAAAAAAACATAATAATTTAAATATGATAAACCAAAAACAAAAAATACAGAAAGTAAACATGTACTAATCAACAACCAAAGTGATATTTTTGATAGTATTTTTTTATTCATACATTGAATCAATTTAAAAGAATATATAAAACTACTTATTTAAGAAATTCGATTTTTCTCTTCCAATACCAATAGCCCCGCCCGGATTCGAACCGGGGTTGCAGGATTCAGAGTCCTACGTCCTTGACCGCTAGACTACGGGGCTATAATAAAAGCAGAATATAATAACTTATAAAATTTCCCAAAAAGAAACAAAAACTATTCCCAAGAAATTCGAGCGTCAACAACGGTCCCAACACCTTTACGTACAATTAAAGGATTAATATCTAATTCAGAAATTTTCGGATGCCTTTTAACAAGTTCACTTAATCTTAAAAGATTCTTTTCTATAACGTCACCATCTTTTTTCAAAAGATTAGTTCCAATTTTAGTTTCCTTAATCATAATTTTAACTTCATCACGATTCAAAGGTCCAACCCTAAACACCACATCTTTCTTTTCTTCAACTTGAATTCCTCCAGAACCAAAAACCAAAACATGTCCAAACTCACGAGTCTTCTTAATTCCAAGCAAATATTCTTTTCCCAGAATTGTCTTTTGAATAAGAATCCCATTAGAACCTTTAATTTTTTTCAAATTCATAAATTCTAAAACTGCCTGAGAATAAAGATTAATATTTGTTCTTATTCCATTCATTTTATTTTTATGAACAATATTTTTCCCAGAAACTTTCATAACAAGAGGAAACCCCACTTTAGAAATAGCCCTTTTAATTCCTGCAACTTTGGAAACAAAAGAACGCAGAACCACATTAAAACCTTCCTTTGCCAAAAAATCCTCTGCCTCTTTTTCAGCCATATACCTCATAATAATTGAACAGAAAACAAGATTATATAGTTTTCTAATGATATATTTGATAAAAAGTTCATCAATAAAATCTTTAAACACAAATTTCTTAAAACTTTCATGAAAGAGGTAGATTTGTCTGGTGTTTTTGAACCAAAATCAATTGCAATTATTGGTGCGTCCAATACTGTTGGTAAAGTAGGTTATACATTAATGGAAAAACTAAAAACTTTTCAAGGGAAAATAATTCCAATAAATAAAAAAAGGAAAATAATTCATAACTTACAATCCTTCAAAAAAGTTACTGATTATAAAAATATAATTGATTTAGCAGTAATTGCAACTCCCGCAAAAACTATTTTAAAAATTTTAAAAAATTGTGGAAAAAAGAAAATAAAAAATATCATTATTATTTCTTCAGGATTTTCCGAACAAGGAAATATTAAAGCAGAAAAAAAAATATTTAAATTAAAACAAAAATACAACATGAAAATTTTAGGTCCAAATTGTTTTGGAATAATTAATACTAAAAAAAGATTAGATTTAACATTTTCAAAAACAACTCCAAAACAAGGAAATATCGCTTTCATTAGCCAAAGTGGAGCTTTAGGTAGTTACATCATGGACTTAGGTGTAAAACTTTCAGGATTTGTTTCAGTTGGAAATATGTTAGATTTAGATTTTGCAGATTTCATAAAATATTTTGAAAAGGATCCCCAAACAAAAAAAATAGTTGTTTACTTAGAATCATTAAAACATGGAAAAAAATTTATTGATATTTGTAAAAAATCAAAAAAAGAAATAATCGTGGTTAAAGCTGGAAAAACACATAAAGGAAAAATGGTAACAATGTCACATACTGGGAGCCTAGCAACTGACTCAAGTATTTATTCTGCTGCATTCAAACAAGCAAGAATAAAAGAAATAAATTCATTGCTTCATGCCTTTGACTTGAAACAAGAAGACATTTTTAAAAAAATAAAAGGGAAAAAAGTTGCAATAATTACAAATGCAGGAGGAGCTGGAGCACTTCTAACAGATAAATTATCAAGAAAAAAATACGAAATAACTGGACCAAAAGATCTTTTGGGTACAGCAACATCCATAGAATATAAAAAAGCATTAAATAATTTAACGGGAAAATATGATTCAGTAATTTTATTAATAACCCCCCAAACAATGACTGATTTTGAAAAAATTGCCGAAATAATATCTAATTCTCGTTGGAAATACAAAATTATTGCTTGCTGCTTAGGAAAAAAATCCGTAAAAAAAGCAACAGAAATTTTAAAAGAAAACGACGTTCATTATATGACTAGAGCAATTTAAAATGAAACCAAAAACAATTACTCCAATAATGAAAATCTTAGAAAAAGAATTTCCAGCATCAACTACAACTTTAAACAACATGCGAGGAAAAGCAGATGCTTTTAAAATTTTAATTTCTTGTCTTCTCTCATTAAGGTCCAGAGATGAAACAACTGAAATAATCTCAGAAAACTTATTCAAAGTTGCAGATACTCCAGAAAAAATAATTAAACTCCCAATGAAAGAATTAAAAAAAATTATTTTTAAAACAGGTCATTACAACAAAAAAGCAGAAGCATTAAAACACGTTTCAAGAGAGATAAAAAATAGATTCAAAAATAAAGTTCCAAAAACTCATGATGAATTAATTTCAATAAAAAATATAGGGCCAAAAACTGCAAACATTGTTTTGGCTTTTGCATATGGCCAGGCAGTAATTCCTGTGGACACACATGTTCATAGAGTTCCAAATAGAATTGGTTGGGTAAAAACAAATTTAGCAGAAAAAACAGAACATGAATTAATAAAAATAATTCCAAAAAAATATTGGAAAGAATTTAATTCTATTTTTGTTCAATTCGGAAGAACTGTTTGTGTTCCAATCTCTCCATTTTGTTCCACTTGCCCAATAAAAAAATATTGTAAAAGGATTAATGTTAAGAGAAATAGATAATTATTTTCTAAACTCCAAAATCTTTAACTCTTGCCAATAAAGATATCCGTCATGCATATTTTTTTCCAAACCTTTTGATTCTAAATATTTCAACCAATCTTTATTATTCATAATATTATTAACTTTCAATGGAACTTTCATTTTATCTAAAACAACTGATTTCATCAAGGGTTCTTTATCGAAAACTAAATCTTCAGCTAAACTAGAAACATTCAGAATCAAAACTCCACCATCATTCAAATATTTTTGGCCCTTTTGAATTAAATGTCTCATTAATGAAACCCCCTCATAAGGATTGTCATCAATGCTTCCAGGCCTAGGAACATAAGGGGGATTACAAATAATTAAATCAAATTTTTTGCCCCTGAATTCAGTGTTTTGGGGTACACCAGGCGAGGCACCATTAATTTTTTTCAAAGCATCACCACAATGAACTTGTAACCTTTCATCACCAATATTATCTTCAACAGATTTAATTGCATAAGGATTAATATCAATCGCTAAAAAATTATTAATTTCTTTAGATTTTTCTAAAACATATTTTGTCAAAAATCCAGAACCACAACCAATTTCAACACCTGTTTTTAAATTTTTATTCTCTTTTAAAAATTTTTTTAAAACTTTAGCAAAAAGCAAAGTGTCAATAGAAGGACACCAAACCCCCTTATGTGTATCATCCCAATAAGTACTAACATGATCATACTCAATCAATCGGGGTTTACATTGAAATAAAGAAAATAAAGTATCTCTTAAACCAGGCTCTAATTTTCCAATTTTATAATTATCCGTCATCAAAACAGGATTTGTAAAAGTATAAATATATTTTTTTGAATTGGAAGGATAAGATGAGACTCTTTTACCCCCAACAAAATCCATTCCCATTATGTTGGGGAGTTCCATTCCATTTGCCCAAATTTCTTCTTTTCCCAAATCTTCTGAAATTTTAATTATCATAAGAACACCACAAAATTCAATTTATTAAATCTTTTCTAAAACTTCTAAAGGAAAATCAGAAATTTTTAATTTAACTTTATCCCCTTCATTAAAATTATAAGTAACATTAGAATCAAGAGCAATGATCCCCCCATAGCACCGTTTTGAATCAAAACTAATAGTCTCTTCTTTCAATATTTCGCCTTCCAACAATTTTGGTTCAAATAACCTACTAACAAAAGGTTCCCTCACCAAAAATTTTAATTTATTTTCATTAAAACCGAAACTTTTTCCTCCAGCAGATTTATACCAAACATTGCTTCCAGAACCCGTACTAATTAGTGCGCCAGAACTCCTATGTTCTTCTTTTCCTTCCTTAAAATTTATTACATACCTTGAAGTATGAAATTGATTTTTTGTTCCAACATAAACTTCATTCAATGCCCTTTCCAAAATAAGTTTTCCATTCAAAAAAATATCAATTCTATTTCTAAAAATGGATTTATATTTTCCTTCCAAAATTTTTCCAGAATCTTCAAAATTTTCTTCATCCAAACTACAAAGTCCACCTTCGCTTGTTTCACTATCAGAATTAATTCCCAAAATAGGCAAATCTTTCAAATAATGTGAAACCCTAATAAAAGTTCCACCCCCCCCAAAAGAAATCACTAAATCATAAATAGAAAAATCCAAATTAGATAAATTTCCAACAGAGATATAATTTATATCAAAACCTTTTTCATTAAAATAATCCTGAATTTTTAAATAAAAATTAACATGATTCAAACTTTCTTTTTCAGAATAAACAAATAAAATTTTCTTAAATTTCATAAAATTATATAGCAATATAATTTATATTTGTTCCTACCTAAACTAACCCGAAACCTTTAAAAACAAAATCTTATTCCAATTCCTATGAAAAGAAGTTCTAGACGTTGGAAAAAGAAAGGCCAAATGAGATGGAAATGGCAAAGAAAGAAACTTAGAAAAGAAAAACATAAGCGTAAGCTAAAGAGAGCAAGAAGTAGATAACATTTAAACACTTGATTCTATAAATATTTATAAAAACTGTACCAATTAATATTTCATGGTAGAAATTTGGTACGAATTATGTGATCCAAATAATGGTCAACCTATTTGTTATCTAAAAAATAAATCAGATATTTATAATCTAAAAAATAATACATTAAGATATTCATCAATTGAAACATTAAAAGATGAACCAAATCATTTAGAATTTATTGTGAAAGATGATGGAAAAATTAAAGGGTCATTTGAATTTGAACTCCACGCAATGAAATACAATCTTGAAAAACTAAATGGAAAAGGAGAAATTCATCCAAATCTTCAAACGGGACAATTAAAACTAGATCTTTAAAACATATATTCTAATATCTATTTTGTAAAATATTTTATATTTAAATATGAAAGACATTTTTAACTTTATGGAAGAAAGAGAAAACCAATGTGAAATTGCAGAATACAAATCCAAATCTGCCTCAAAAATAGAAAAATTAACTGGAAGAATTTCTTTTACCCAAATTGATAAATTAAGTGGGAAAAATTACATACATTATTGTACTTTTCAAGCACATCCAGGAACAATTGGTCAACAAATATTATATGAAAAGGAATGTTTGAATGGTTGTTCATATTACAAGAGATTTATTGAAGAAGATATAACTAAAAAACATACCTCAGACAACACTTTCAAAGAAAGAGGTCCCCCAAAAAAAGATAATCGACCATTAAAACCTCAAACTTCAAGAAAAAAGAAAAAAATAAATTATTATTGTCCAGATGAATTAGAGAGAGCGCTGATATCAATGCGTCCAAAATTCAAATCTGGAATTAACCCTTATGTTCCAAAACCAAAAGAAAAGAAAAAAATAAAAAAACACATTCAACAAAAAATTTTAAGAGAAAATCAAAAAAGAAATTTTAAATTAGAAGAAATTTCTAATGATCCAACAATTATTGGATTGCCCAAAGTAGAATTAATGGAATTTAATTATAATCCCCAACAAAACAAAATTCCACAATATGATTTATTATTTGAAAATCAAAATGAAATATTTATTTTTGCATTAAGAAGCAATTCATATTCAAAAACAAAATCAAGAATAACTCTTAAAACATTATTAACTCGAGAAATAGGAGAATTTGCCAAAAAATATCCAGATAAAACTATTCATGCCCTATTTGGAAATAAAGAAAAAATTACTAAAAAAAAGAAAGGAACAAGTTGGAATACTACCTTATTTAAAGAAAAATGAAAATCCCAAGAAAAGCAAATCTAAAATATTATCCCTATCTTGTTGAAAAAATATTATTTGAAAATACACAAATTGGTAAATTCAAAAAAAGATCAAAAAGAATTGGCTCACATCAGGCAGCACAAATAACACATCACAAAGCATTAGAAACAATAAGTAAAGACCCCCCAATAATTGGAGTATATGAAAAAGTAGTTCCAGAAATGGAATTAGAAACTCAAAAAAACGGAGAATATGGAGAAATTGATTTAATCCTAAAAGGAGAAAAAATCACATACTTAATTGAATACAAAGGAACAAATAGGAATGGAAATAAAAAAGATGCAAAAAAACAACTTTTACGAGCAAAAAAACATTTGCCCGAAAAATTCCAAAATAACATAACAAAATTACTCTATGTTCACGAAGAATTCATAACAGAAGAATTACAAAAAAATAACTGGATTCCATTCAATTATACTCCCGCCAAATAACAAAACAATCTTTATAAAAAAGAAACTATTCAAATTACAATGACAAGCGAAATATGGACAGAAAGATACAGACCACAAATTTATGATGACTTAGCAGGGCAAGAAGAAATCTTGAAAAGAATTAAAGGTTTAACAAATTCCATGAATATTCCTCACCTATTATTTGCGGGACCAGCTGGAACAGGAAAATCAACTTTGGCATTAATTGTGGTGAAAGAACTTTTTGGAAAAACTTGGAAAGACAATTATTTAGAGTTGAATGCAAGTGATGAAAGGGGAATAAACATTGTAAGAGAAAAAGTAAAAAACTTCGCAAGAACAAAATCCTTGGGAAACGCTCCATTCAAAGTAATATTTTTGGATGAAGCCGATGCACTAACACCAGAAGCGCAACAAGCACTCCGAAGAACAATGGAAAATTATGCAGCTACTTGCAGATTCATCCTCTCTTGTAATTATTCAAGTAAAATCATCGACCCAATACAATCAAGATGTGCAGCTTTCAGATTTAAATTATTAGAAAAGAAAGATGTTGAAAAAGTAATGAAAAAAATTGCAGAAAGTGAAAAATTAGAAATAGAAGATGAAGCAATTACAGCAATTTACGAAGGCAGTGAAGGAGATTGTAGGAGATGTGTAAACTTAATGCAGTCAACCGCGGCAGTTTCCCCAAAAATAACAAAAGAATTAGTTTCAACAATTATTTCTGAAGCAAAACCAAAAGACATCAAAATTGTTTTAGAATATGCTCTTGCTGGAGACTTTGAAGGTGCAAGAGAAAAACTCCTAAATGTGATGCTAAAAGATGCCGTATCTGGTCAAGATGTGATAAAAACGATTCAAAAAGAAATATGGAACCTAACAATTGAACCAGAAATTAAAGTTAAATTAACAGAAAAAACCGGGGAAACGGAATTTAGAATAGTTGAAGGATCTGATCCTTTCATCCAACTACAAGCATTAATTGCAAGTTTCGTATTAGCTGGTTTAGGAAAATAATTCTCACAAATAAAATGAAAAACTGGGTAGAAAAATACAGACCAAAAAAATTTGAAGAAATCTTAGGACAAGACAAAGTAATTGAAAGAGTAAAAGAATTTTCAATTAACTTTCCAGAAAAAAAGAAAGCAATTTTATTGAATGGAAAACCAGGAATTGGAAAAACAACAATAGTTCAAGTGTTGGCAAATGAAAGCAATTCAGAAATCTTTGAACTTAATGCTTCAGACCTTCGAAATAAATCTTCATTGAATGAAAAATTAAAACCAGTATTGCAACAAAAATCACTATTTGAAAAAAACAAATTAATATTGGTTGATGAAGTTGATGGACTCTCAGGAATGCAAGATCGTGGAGGGGTTAGTGAATTAATTGCCTTAATTGAAAAAACCCCTTACCCGATAATTTGTACGGCAAATAATGCTTGGTTAAAAAAACTCTCTCCCCTAAGAAAAAAAGTAGAACTTGTTGAATTAGAAGAAATATCCCCTTCTATAATAAAAACACTTTTAAAAAAAATATTAGAAAAAGAAGAAAAAGAAGTAACTCCAAATGTTTTGAATAATATTACAATAAAAGCAAAAGGAGATTTAAGGTCAGCAATAAATGATTTGGAAGCTGCTTCAGCACTTGAAAAACCTGAAGAAATAGAAATTTCTGAAAGGGGAGCAAAAATAAACATTTTCGAAGGATTAAGGCATATTTTTCAAGATAAAGTAAATAAAGAAATGTTGTCCACCTTCGACAAGGTTGACCTACCAATTGATGAAATAATCCTCTGGATGGAAGAAAACATTCCTAAAGTATACAATGGTCAAGAATTGGTAAAAGCCTATGAACGGCTTGCAAAAGTGGATTTATTCAAAGGTCGAATTTACAAACAACAATATTGGAGATTTTTAGTTTATGAAAATGCATTCTTAAGTTATGGGATTTCCGAAGCAAAAGGAGACACAGAAAAGAAAGGATTTTACAAATATCAAAGGCCAGGAAGAATATTAAAAATTTGGTTAAATAATATTAAACATGCAAAAAGAAAAACAATCGCTATTAAATACGCAGCCAAAACACATGTTGGACAAAAAAGGATTTTGGCTGAATGGAAAACAATTTCTCCGATATTAAAAAATCCCAAATTACAACAAGAACTTAAACTTGATGAAGATGAAATTAATTATATTATGAAATATCCTTAATTATTAAATGGTAACAAATAACAAATTTTATAAACATAAAAAATATTTTATTTTATGGTAAAAACAGAAGACCATCATACACATTATTTTATAGGAACAAATTACACAATAGATAAGGAAGATATTTATGTTAAAGGTATCAGAACTGTTGGAGGAATCATAAATCAATTGGAAAAAATAATAGAAAATTTAGGTTCAGATAAATCAGAAGAAGTTCTAGAATTTGATGCCAACATAAGTTACGTATTAAAAGAAGGAATCATGCAACCAGGAACTTCTGAAAAGAAAAACCTTTAATTCTCCCCCAATTTTGGAATATTTTTTGCCCCAATAAACATTTTTCCAAAATGTTTCAGGGTACACTCATAGTGGAAGATAAAATCTAAGATTTCATTTTACAGAATAACATCACTACTTAAAAAATTAAATCTTTGTATTCTAACCAAAATTAAAAAAATTAACCACAACTAGCAGTTGAACCAGCCGAAGTCGTATCATACCCAAATCCTGGACTATAAGATGTTGAAGACAATGCAATTTCACATTCTTCTGGAGCCTCATTAAATCCTCCACAAATTGCGTCCAAATAAGCTGCAGGATCTCTTCCAGATTGAACAACCACCCCATTAACAACTAAAGTTGGACTTCCTTTAACACCATAATCTTGATTCAATTGTTTATCTATGTCAAACATCGGGAACCTTCCACTTAACCAACTAGATTCATCTTCAAGATTAACAGTAATATCAAATTCTGTATCTGCAGCTTCAGTACAAGCAGTTAATTTATTTTCATCAATACCTACTTCAGCAATACAAGCAGAACGATTTCCTTCTTGTAAAAAACAAGTCAAATAATCAATTAATTTGTCTTCTTGTTCCTTCTGAATACAATATTCATTTAATTGTTCTTCAACTTCTCCTTGCGTTGGATGCATTGCATAATATACAAATCTTAAATTAAAATCAACTGTGTCTCCCAAAGCATTCAAAGCGGGAATAATCCCTTTTTCAGCCATAGTTCCATATGGACAATAACTCATAATAAATAATTCAACAACTGGTTTATCTGATTTGGGAACATTAGAGGAAGTCAGTGTTGTTTCGATTACTTCGGGTTCTGTCTCTTCAGGCCCAATAGGAGCAACAATTTGAACAAAATATTTTCCATCTTGAGTAATATGGGCAGGAACTTCTTTTCCATCAGCCAAAACAGTCACTTGATATAAACTAGGACCAAAAGAATCTATTGAAACATATTCAATTTGAGGTCCCCCTTGTGAATTAATAAAATTTACAAATTCTTGTCCTGCCTTCTCTGAAGGAATGAACCCACTAAAAAAAGAACTAAAAATTAAGACTATTGCAACAACTCCTAAAACCAAAGTTGAGACAATCCAAGGATTTTCTTTAAATTTATCTCCAATAGTTTTTTCCTTTGCCATGAATCAATAAAATAAAGATTCATTTATAAAAGTTTCTAGAAAAAGAAAAAAATAACTGCAGGAACCTCTGGGGGAAAATCTACTTTGAAATCAATTCGTTTAATAAAAGAAAAGACAACAAAGTTGTTCCTGCAGAAAATGAATTAGAGCCTACTCCCCACCCCTTAAAAATCATATTAAAATAAACAAAATCTTTTATTTATTATTAATTTTAGAAATAGGATAAAAATCACCAAAATTTTCCAAGAAAAAGATATCCAAACTATTAAAAATATCGAAGAATTATTTATCTTATGGCATACGACATAGTAGTGGGAAGGGGAGAAAGTGATAAAAAAGCTCTTGGAAACAAAGGGTTAATTTTTCTTGGAAAAGGATATGTAAAAATGGGACAATACAATTCCTTATCAAATAATCTTTATTTGGACGTGGCAAGAAGCCATGTTATATTAATTGCGGGAAAAAGAGGATCAGGTAAATCATACACTCTTGGAGTTATGACTGAAGAAATTTCAAATCTCCCTTCAGAAGTAAGTCAAAATATTGCTTCATTAATTTTCGACACAATGGGAATTTATTGGACAATGAAATACCCCAATGAAAAAGATAAAGATTTGCTTAAAGAATGGAACTTAAAACCAAAAAATCTCCCAGTAAAAATATTTGTTCCCTTCGGGTATTATGATAGTTTTATAGAAAAGGGTATACCTATTGATGAAAAATTTGCTCTAAGTGTTACAGAATTAAACCCAGAAGATTGGACAATTACTTTCGGACTTGAAATGATAAATCCTGTTTCAATTTTGATTGAAAGAACCATCCATAGATTAAAACAAGAAAAAGATTATTTCACAATAAAAGATATTATTGAAGAGGTAAATAAAGATAAAAGAAGTGAAAAAGAAACAATTAACGCAGCAAGTGGTTTATTTGAAGCTGCTGATACTTGGGGTGTATTTGCAAAAGGAGATATGAAACCAACAAAAATTAAAGAAATAATTACAGGGGGGTTAACTTCAGTTTTAGATTTGAGTGTTTACAATTCAATTGGGGTATTTAATGTTAGGGCACTTGTAATAAGTTTACTTTCAAGAAAACTATTTCAAGAAAGAATGATGGCAAGAAAAGATGAAGAAATCCAAGCAGTTTCTAAGGGATTAGATTATTTTTCTGCAACTGAAAAAAAGAAAACTCCCCTAGTTTGGATATTTATAGACGAAGCCCATGAATTTTTACCATTAAATGAAAAAATAATTTCAACTGATGCATTAGTTCAAATATTGAGGGAGGGGCGTCAACCAGGAATTTCGTTAGTTTTAGCAACACAACAACCCGGAAAAATCCACACTGATGTGATGACTCAGTCAGATATTGTTTTAGCCCATAGAGTAACATCAAAACCAGACGTTGATGCATTAAACCACATGATGCAAAGCTATCTAACAACCACCATTCAAGGATTCATGAATGACTTGCCTTCACTAAAAGGTTCAGCAATAATTTTAGACGATAATTCGGAAAGAATTTATCCTATGAGAATGAGGCCAAGGTTTACTTGGCATGGGGGTCAAGCTCCAACAGCAGTTGACATCAAAAAAGAACTCTAAAATGGATTACAAAATATTTCACGAAAATGATTATCTTGCAAAAGGAATTTACCAAAATAAAAATACTCCAAAAAAGTATTTGAAATTAGATTTTGATGAACTTGAAAGTTTATTAGATATTCAAATGCACCTATATGAAAAAAGTAAACTTTTAAAATAACTTCTTCCAAAAACTCTTCTTCCCTAAAACTGTAAACTCAACCCTAAATCTAATCTTGTAAGGGGCAATCTCTCCAATATTTTTTGTATTAGTTATTTTGATTTTTTTCCCTGCTTTTTTTGCTTCTAATTTTATTTCTTCAATTAATTTATTTCTATCTTCCAATTTACAAAAACCATGATAATAAATTCTAGTTCCAGATTTACTTAACATAAAAGCTTCTTTCAAAAAAGTTTCTTTCAAATTAGGCCGAGTCATCATAATCAAATCATACGTTTTTCCTTGATTATGTAAAACAAGTGCAACTTTTTTTATATCACCAGGCAACAATTGAATTTTATCTTGAACTTTATTCCGAATAATATTTTTCTGGGCATAATCATTTGCCTTTCTATTTAATTCATTAGAGTAAATTTTTGCAATCTTTGTATTTTTTGCAATTGCAATTGGAAAAGGTGCAACCCCTGCAAACATAACAAAAACCTTATCTTTTGGTTTAACTAATTTGCATACTTCTTTTCTTTCATTGGCGAGCCTAGGAGAAAAATAAGTTTCATCCACATTAAATCTAAAAACACAACCATTTTCACGATACAAAACTTCTTTCGTTTTTTCGCCTGCTAGAACTTTTGTTTCTTGTTTTCTAAGTCGACCACTGAATTTTCCAGATTTTTCTAAAACAGTCTTAATTGCTTTGTTTTTTTTCAATATTTCATTAGCAAATTCTTTTTTATCTTTCTGTTTAGCCATATCAGAAAAATTAACAATTGCAATATTTCCTAAAACACTAAATGATCTTTGTTTCATAAAAATTAAATGTTAATAAGGTTTAAATTGGTTTTGAAAAATCAACTAATAAAAATAACATAAAGAATAAAAAACAAATCATTAGTTAAAAAGATTTTCCATAATTTTATAAAAATTAACTCACTAACATTAATACAATGAATTCCATTAAAAGGCTCAACAAAATAAGAAAGAAACAAATTAGAGAAACCAAAAAGAAATATAAAATTTTGCAAAAACAAGAAAGAAGGGAAGAATTGAATCAAAAAAAAGAACAAAAATTAAGGGAAAAGAAAGAAAGAAAAATAATCAAATTAGAAGAAAAAATTAATCCATTAAGGAAATTAAAAAGATTAAACTTTTCAAAAAAAGAAAAAATTGAATATTTAGAAAAAGAAAAAGAAAGAATTTCTCAAGAATATGATACAATAATAAAAAAAATATTTGAATCTAGACAAAAAAATTACTTTTTAGAAACATCAAAAAGAAACATAACAAATCAAAAAAGGATAGACAAAATTGAAAATCAAATAAATTCAAATCTTGAAAAAAGGTACAAATATGAAAAAGAAAACACAGCAAAAGAAGGAATAATATTGGAAATTGAAAATAAATTATCTGAACTAAAAAATACTTCCTACAAAAGCTTATAAAAACAAAATCCCTTCACAGATATATGGAAAAAAGGGGAAATCTTTTAATTATTTTCGCTAGTTTAATCTTAATTCCATTTATTTCTGCATACGGCGGATATTCAACTTTTTCAATAAAACAATTTGCAAGTGTAGAAAATATTCTTTTAGGAATATTGTTTTTGGCCATACTTTTTATTGTAAGAAAAGCAATGACAAAAATGTTTCCTCGTTCTGAGGCTGCAGCAATAATAATTGCATTGGTCGTTTCAATAATGTCCGTATACGGATTAACAATATCAAATTTTTCACTTGAAGATTTTCTTTACTCAATTGGAATAAATGAACTCTTCATAGCAAATGTTGGTCCTTGGATTCTTTTACTTTTTGCAGCAATAGTTTTATGGAAACTTGGACTCGGAGGACTCCTAATGGTCTTTGGGGGAATATTCATCGTTTTGGGATTTGTTGGAATGGCAACAGATTCCCAAGTAATTTACAACTGGGAATTCGCATTAGGAATTGGGTTTGTATTATTTATTTTAGGAGTAATAATTAGGAATAAATTGCATAAAAAAATAAGTATTCCTGGAATAAAAAGACCAAATTTAGGAAACATAAAAAACCCACTCAAAGGGGGGAGACTTGCAGTAGTAATTGGGGGAAGAAGATACCCTTATCCAACTTTTAGAAAAATACCTATGACTATTCAACCAGGAAGGGGCACTAGAATATCTGTGGAAAATATGGGTAGCAATGACCTTCTTTGGAAAATAAAAACTAAAAGTGGATTAAAAGTAGGCAAATCTAAAACAAGAGGGATAATAAAACCAAGAATGTCTGAAGAAATTCAAATCTTTTCTGATTCAAGTTCTGGAACTAAATTTTTCACAGTAAGTGCAATCGGAAGATTTGGAAAAGTTTCTCGTCAAAGAATACATATTGTTGTTAAACCTACTTCAGTATCTCCCCCAACTACCCCTATCCCAACAAGTTCAGGGCCAACAGGTCCAACTGCAACTACACCAACAGGTCCAAAACCAAAAAGAAAAGCAATGGGGGAAGCTTCACTAGATGTAATTGTAGGTGGAAAAAGCATGGGAGGTTCAGGAAGCACAACACTTGATCTAACTAGCAGTAACACTGCTACAATTACTGTAAAAAATGGTGGAACTGGGGGAACTCTGGGATGGAGAGCTTCTTCTAATAATGAATTATCACTCTCAAAAACTTCAGGAAAATTAGCAAAAGGAAAAATGCACACCATCACAATTAATGTGAAAAATAGAACAGGTAAAGAAAATCCCGCAGTAATAATAAATGGCCGAGGAGCTGGAAGAACTGGGGGAAGGGCAACACGGGGAAGGGTATTAGTATATTTTAAAGTTAAATAATTCTAAATTAATCTTGAAAAGTTCTTGTATCTTCAACTTCAAAAGGAATATTGTAATCCACTTCGGGAACAGTAACATTATCACTCAAACCATTCAAATCCACATTAAATTTTCTATCAAAAAAACCAACCATAAAAGAATCAATTGCTTTTTTTCTAGAATTTAATTTCTTTGCTTGATGAATCCTCAAATTTGCACTTGGGACATATTTTTCAACTCTTCCTGAAATAAATTCATTAACTGCTCGACCCGCAACAGAAATTACATCTTTTCTCAAAGGAAATAAATTTTCATTAGAATCATCCATATATTTTTGATAAAATTCCTGAATTCTCTCTGTTTTTGAAATAAATTCCGAAACTTTAGAAATTTCTTCCTTTGCCTTGTTCAACTTTTTAGAAGCAATTTTATAATCAGGTCCATTATCTTTCAAAATTTTTGATTGATATTTGATATCATTTTTTAAAGAGTTCATTTCATTTTCTAAATTTACTCGAGCTCCCATAGATTCAACAGTTTCAATATCCTTCTTAACTTTCTTTTTATTAAATAATGAATAAAAAACATTTTTTACTTTATCCATTTTTGTTAAAGATACCCCCTTAACTAACTTATACATATTTTCAAATTCAAAATATTTTTCTTTCAACAAATTTAATGCATCTTTACTTTCTAATAAATTTGATTCAAAATTAAAAACTTCAGTTTCAGAATCTTTTAGAATCTCTCCTAATTTACTCAAATATTTAACAGAATCTTTTTTCAATTCTTCAACCTTTTCAATCCGATATAATGCGGTATCTCTCTTATTATCAAGACCCTTATAATTTTCAGTAAACTTTGAAACATTATCTTTTGATTTTCCAACAAAACTATCATATGCTAATTTATTTTTGGCAGTAGAACTATCAACTTTACCAGATTCACGAATAAACTCACGATATCCCTCAATTCCAAAAGTTTCTCTGGGAGTTCCAGCATCAACCATGGAACCTACCAAATTAACTATTCCGTCTAATGTTTTTCCCATATAATTATATGATTTAGAACTATTTAAACCTTCTCATTTGTTACTCCTGATTAAAAGTAACAAAAAATAACTAAAACCATTTATCCAGACTTTTTTGATTCTTAGCCTTTTTCAATTCCAGTAACTTCTCAATTTGTCTATCAATTCTATCTTCGGCAAATCCATGCCTTTCAACCAAAATTTCTTTAACTTTATCAAAATTCATTTCCGGAAATTTAATCTCAACATCATCGACTCTTGGAGCACGAAGTAAACTGAAAACAGCTCGCCAATTAAATTGATCTTCTCCCTCCAACGATTCCATTTTCTCCTTCACAGACTCAAAGATTTCTTCAGGAGTTATAAATTCTTTAACAATTTTCAAAGCTGTTTTTTGACCAATCCTCGGAATTCCTTTGGGATTATAATCCGTTCCAACCATAATTGCAATACAAATTAATTGATCCTGATTAATTCCAAGTTCATCAAGTAAATCCGCCAAAATAATTTTTTCAGGCATTACTTCAATATATCCAGAGTAAGTTTTCTTTTTTCTTGAAACAGTTAAATTCCGAATCAAAACAGGAGCTCCAAAAATTAATGCATCATAATCTTGTGAAACTGTTGCATAAACTCCTTCTTGACGAGATAAATATGCTGCTTGAGCCTCTCCCTCTCCTGGTGCCTGAACAACACAAACCCCCAATGCTTCTAAAAGTTCTTTCGCTTCAACAATCATAGAATCATCCAATCTTATTAATTGGGAACTATACCTTTTCATAACTTCCAAGTCTTCTTTCTGTTTTGCTTCTTCATATCTCTCTTTAGCAATTTCTCTTGCCTCTCCCCTCTTTTTATGGATTTTACCTTTCAATGCGGGAGGTTCACCATCAAAAACATAAACTAATTTTGCCCCTTCAACAAGTAAAGCAATGCTCCTGTAAAGAATTCCGGAAAGATGAGAAGTTATATTTCCATTTTCATCTTGCAAAGGAGTTCCATCTGCTTGTCTTACTGTTGATAAAAATTGATAAAGTGTATTAAATGCATCAACACAAACTATTTTACCTCTCAAATCAGAAAAATCAATTTCCTTCCTTGACACAATCTCACGTATATTTAATCCCATTAAAACTTTTATTAATCACAGATTAATAAAAGTTTTCCCAGAAATTTTCCTGCAGGAAAATAGAAGACCTAATTCAAAATAAGAAATTTTTAAGCAAAACAAGAAAATTTAACAAAAGATTTTGAACCAATCCGCTTCAAATATTGATAAATGTTTTGACATAGATTTTTATAAAAAATCATTAATTCAATTTATTACAGCTAGTTTTATAAGCAGATTTGAAAACTTGGCCAATTCTCGAAGGATTATAAATCCCAATATTTTCTAAAGGAACATCAAGAATCTTTCTACCAACTTTTTTCTTCAAAGTATTATATCCAAAATTTCTTAATAATTTGATTTTTTGAGGGATACTTCTAGAAACAGCATTTGGATTCAAACGAAGCTTTTCAGTATCTGAGACAAAATTAAGATATCTAAATAATTCAGCTGTTTTTTCGAGTATCTCAAGCTCCTTTTCTTGATAACATTTTTCAGCTAAAATCATCCCAATAGAACCATCACTATCTTCATCAGAACAATACTCTCTACAAGCTTGTTCTAAACTTGAATATCCCAAAATCATTTGCCAATTCCCCATAAAATTATATTATTAAAATTATTATAAAGATTATTGTGAAAAATTGCGACAAAACCCCCTAAGAAAGATTCTCCTGAATAAAACTTATGTTGTTCATCCATATTATTACTACTCTATAGTACTATATAAATCTTATCATTTATCAAAAAACCTAATTAATCTTATAAAACTATTCGACATAGTAAAACCATGGAAATGGAATTCATCCCTATTGATTATGACTATTTTGACTATGAAGGTAGAAATTATGTTAAAGTTTATGGGAGAAACAAAGAATATAAAAAAATATGCATAATAGATTCTTGTCCAATTTATTTGTGGGCAATTTTAAAAGACGGAGTAACAGAAAAATTAACAAAAGAACTTGTAAAAGAAATAGAAACAATTAAATTGGACACAAAAGGAAGAAAAACAAAAGTAGAAAAAGTAGAAATTCATGAAAAAAATTTTCTTGGAAAAAAAGTCAAAGCCTTGAAAATATTTGCAACAAACCACAAAGATTTACAAGATGTTGCAAGTCAAATTGATTCTCCATTAGTTGACAAAAGAAGGGGATACGATTTAAATTATGTAACAACATACATAATTGAAAAAAAATTATATCCTTTAACCTGGTATAAAATATTTGGAGAATTACTTCATAATTCAAATGAATTTGGGGGAATGGATCAAATTTTAAATGTGGATTTTGTAATAAAATTAAATAGAAAAAAAATAGAAAAAAAACAAGAAAATTTTGTTCCAAAAACTTTAGCCTATGACTTAGAAACTGATTCTTTAAAACCAGAAAATGGGGAAATATTAATGTTCTCTTTAGTTGGAAAAAACTATAAAAAAGTTGTTAGTTGGAAAAAATCTAAAACAGATAACAAAAATGTTGTATTTGTTGAAAATGAAAAGGAATTATTAAAAAAATTTGTTGAACTAGTAAAAGAATATTCTCCTGATTTTTTAATAGGATATAATTCCGATCATTTTGATTTACCCTTCCTAAAAGAAAGAGCTAAAAAAAACAAAATTAAACTTCCATTAGGGATTGATAATTCTGATCCAAAAATTTCTAGAGGAAAAACCCTTGCAGGAAAAATTTCTGGTATAACACACATTGATTTAATAAAATTCATAAGAACAGCTTACGCACAATACATGCAATCCGAAACACTTTCTCTAAATGAAGTTTCAAAAGAATTTTTAAACGATGCCAAAAAAGATTTCAAAATAAAACATTCTTCAAAAATAGAAGAAAAGAGTTGGAAAAACTATTATGAATATAATTTGCACGATTCTGTTTTAACATTAAAATTATTTGAAAAATTTTGGCCTGATTTATTGGAATTCACAAAGATCATAAAAGAACCAACATTTGAAATTTCAAGAAACGGATTATCAAAACAAATTGAATCTTATTTATTACATAATTTGGAAAAATATAATGAAATTCCAGAAAAAAGACCAACAAATAATGAAATTGGTTTCAGACAAAATTCTGGGGGAGTAGAAGGAGCATTTGTATATGAACCAAAACCAGGATTATACAAAGAACTTGTAATGTTTGATTTTACTTCAATGCATACCTCAATAATCATTTCGTATAATATCTCCAAAGGAACTTTAACAACAAATAAAAAAAATTCTTATGAATCTCCAGAAATTGAAAAAGATGGGATAAAGAAAAAATATTACTTTGCCAAAGAACCAGGTTTTTTTCCACTTTTATTAAAAGAAATTTTTGAAAAAAGAAAACAATACAAAAAAGAATATAAAAAAAACCCAAATGTAATCACGAAAGCCAGAAGTAATGCTTTCAAAGTTCTTTCAGCTTCAGCACACGGATACATTGGTTTTTACGGTGCAAGATATTATTCCTTGGAATCTTCTTCGGCAATTTTAGCATTTGTAAGGCAATTTAATAAAGAAACAATAGAAAAAATAGAAAAAAAGAAGCATAAAGTAATTTATGGAGATACAGATTCTGTAGCATTCACAAGGAATGAAAGTTCAAAAAAAGAGATAAAAAAACTTCTCAAAAAATTAAATGACGATTTGCCAGGAGTCATGCATTTAGAACTTGAAGATTTTTTCAAAAGAGGGCTTTGGGTAACAACACGTTCTGGAAAAATTGGTGCAAAGAAAAAATATGCATTAATTTCTGAAAACGACATTATTAAAATTAGGGGATTTGAAACTGTTAGGAGAGATTGGTGCCCACTCGCAAGAAAAACCCAAGACAAAATATTAAGATTAATTCTAATAGAAGGTAATGAAAAAAAAGCATTGGAGTATGTAAAAGAAATAATAAACAAAATTAAAACAAGAGAAATAAAAAAAGAAGAATTGATGATAAAATCACAACTAAAAAAACCAATTGCTGAATACAAAGCAATTTCTCCAACTGTTGTTGCAGCAAAAAAAATGAAAGAAAAAGGAATTCCAGTAAATGTGGGTTCTCCCATTGAATATTACATTGCCGAATACAATGGAAAATCAAAATTAGTTAGGGATAAAATAAAATTGCCAGACGAAAAAAATAAATACAACATAGAATATTATTTAGAAAAACAAATGTTACCTTCTGTTGAAAATATTTTTCAAGTATTCAATATAAATATCAAAGAAATAACAGAAGGCAAAAAACAAGAAAAATTAGGTAAATGGTTTTGATTGTCACCCCTTCCTAGAAACAACAAATAGTAAAACTTATAAAGTGCCACATACTATAATTAACATGACAAATAAAGCAAAATTCATGGAAAAAAACAAGGAATTCCTAGATAAATATCAATTTGTAAAAGAAAAACAAGCACAAATTGAGACAAAAGGATATCTTACAGAAATGGAAAAAATATACACTCATGAAGTTAGAGGAAAATTAATGAATTCTATCGGAGGATTTCTAGAATTATATGAAAATGAAAAAGTTGAAGAAATAGGGGATCAAGAAATGCAAGAAATGATAGATAAAAATAAAAGTAGATTGGAAAGGGCACTTGCGTTTACACCAATTTTGGATATTCAAGACTTCTCAAAAAAAGGATTGCAAACACAAACTCCCACAAATCTAAATGAAATTCTTCAAAGTGAAAAAGATTTTTATCAAACAGAATACGGGGCAAACATAACTTTAAATGAAACTCAAACACCCCTTTTATATCTTAATCCTGCAGCATTAAAAACGTTTATTTCAACAAACATAGGGGATGCAGTAAAATGGACTCCAAAAGGAGAAACTATTAACATTACTTCCTCACAAGAAAATGAAAGAATAAAAATTTCTATAGAAAATAAGTTTGGTTCAACTCCAATAAAAACAGATATTGGAATGGGAGAAAAAATAGGTTCAAAATATACAAAATTATTTTTAGACACAATCGGGGGGGAAATGACTAATAAAATTAATGTGTCAAATTCTCAAGACCAAGATAAAACATTCTATAAAGAATTTATATTGCCAAAAAACTAACTACCCAAATATTAAAAACTCCTCCTACGCCCTATTTCTATGACAAAAAAATCAAGAAAAATCCCAGAACCAAAAAAATTGTTTGTGGAAAGAATGAATAAAATTCTCACAGATAAAAAAGATAATGAATTCTATTGGAACATTTTAAAAAAAACTCCAGTTGATTCAATTAGATGTAATACCCTGAAAATTTTTCCTGAAAATTTAATAAAAAAATTAAATGATTTGGGATGGATAATCTCCCAACCTTGGGAAAAAAATCCAGAAGTGATGATAATTGAAGGTAAAAAACCAACAAATAATCCTCAAGAAATAATTAATGAAAAAGGGTTGGCAAAATTATTTCCGGGTGAACTTGGAAGAACCATGGAACATCTTTTAGGTTACTACTATGTACAAGAATTATCTTCAATGCTTCCAATTATTGCTTTAACTCCAAAAGAAGATGAAGAAATTCTGGATTTATGTGCCGCCCCGGGATCTAAAACAACTCAAGCAGCAGCAACAATGAATAATACTGGAAACATAATAGCAAATGAAATAGCAATGAGCAGAATGAGAATTTTAGCTTCAAATTTAGAAAGATGCGGAATTACAAATACTATTATTACAAGAAAAGAAGGGAAAGCGTTATGTTTAAATTTAGAAAAAGAAAAAATAAAATTTGATAAAATATACATTGATGCACCTTGTTCTGGAGAAGGAACACTCCGAAGCACACCAAAAACATATCTTATGTGGAACATGAAAACAATAAAATATCTTTCAAAATTACAAAAACAATTATTTTCTAAAGCATTCAAACAATTAAAAGTTGGAGGAGAAATAATCTATTCAACTTGTACACACGCTCCAGAAGAAAATGAAAAAGTAGTTGATGCTATGTTAAAAGAATTTGGTGAAAAAATTGAAATCCTAAAAATAGAATTGCCAATAAAAACAAGAAATGGAATAACTGAATGGGAAGAAAAAAAATATGATAAAAGAGTAAAACTTGCCCAAAGAATTTATCCCCAAGACAACAACACAGAAGGATTCTTTGTATCAAAATTTAGGAGAATAAAAGAATGAAATATAATCCAAACGAATTAAAAATTCTTCCTCAAAAAGAAAGAATAAAAATATTAAAAAAATTAAAATTCCAATTTGGAATAGAAGAAATTCCAGGAACATTAATTAAAAAAGGAAAAGAAAAAATTTTTCTCTACACCGGTAAACTAAAAAAAGAAGAATTATATTTATTAGACAAAACAACTTTTGTCGAAGCAGTAGGAATTTATTTGGCAAAAGAAGAAGGAGAAAATGTGAGACTTTCAATTGAAGGCTCACAAATATTAAAAGACCAAATGACAAAAAATATAATTGAATTAACAAAAGAAGAATCTCAGACTTGGATGATGGGACATGAAGTAAGAATAAAATCTGGATTCAAAGGATTAGTTGCAATGAAATATGAAAATGATATGTTGGGAACAGGAAAAGCCTCTGAAGAGAAGATTACTAATTTTATTCCTAAATCTAGAAGACTAAAAGATAAAACTATTCTTGAATGATCTTCACATACTGTACATTATTTCATAACACACCAGAAGTTTCTCCTGCGACACATTCCTAAAGAAAAGTATCGGAAGAAAAGATTAAAAATCTAATTCTAAAGTCCAGAAGATTAAAAAATAAAACTATTCTTGGATAGATTCTTCAGCACAACTTTCACACAACCCACTATCGTCTTCTGAATTCTTATCATACCAGTACCCACATTCCTTACATTTATCAAATCCTGTCATTTTTAAGTCCAAAATTATCTAAACTCCAAGACTCCATTATTTAAATAATTAACTTTATAACCAAAAACTCCCTAAAATCAATATGAAAAAAGAATCAATAATAAAGGCAGGAGAAATTGCAAAAGAAATAAAACTTTGGATTAAACCTCAAATAAAAAAAGGAATGCTACTTTTAGAAATAGCTGAACTAATTGAAAAAAAACTAGAAGAATTAGGGGGAGAACCAGCATTTCCTGTTAATCTTTCCATAAATGAACAAGCAGCACATTATACTCCCTCACATAATGATGAATCCATAGCAAAAGGATTATTAAAAGTAGATTTCGGGATTGAAATTGATGGGTGGATTGCAGACACTGCTTTTACAATAGACTTAGAAGGAACAGAATTAAATAAAAAATTAATTGAAGCTTCAAAAACTGCTTTAACAAATGTTGAAGAAAATATTTCTTCCAAGATAACTTTGGGAGACATTGGAAAAATAATTGAAAATACAATCAACTCCTTCGGATTCAATTCTGTCGCAAACCTTTCTGGACATTCCCTAGAACAATATGATTTGCATGCCGGAGTTTCAATTCCAAATATAGCAAACAACTCTAATTACACTTTAGAAGAAGGGCATTATGCCATTGAACCTTTTGCAACAAATGGAAATGGAAAAGTTCATGACGGAGCAAAAGGAAACATTTACGTTCTGTTAGGGGAACAAAATGTTAGAAGCCCAGCAGCAAGAAAAGTTTTAGATTACATCAGGGGCACTCATGGATACTTACCTTTTGCTGGAAGATGGGTAATTAAAAAATTAAAAACAACAGGAATAATTGGACTACGACAACTAGAAAATGAAGGAATAATCCACCATTACCCAATCCTCTTGGAAGAAAAAGGTAAATTAGTAAGTCAAACAGAAAATACTTTTTTAATTGAAAAAGATAAAGTGATTATTACAACTAAAGAAGATTAAAATTTCTTAACCAAAATTCCTCTTTTCTCATCAAACTCAAACCCTTGCCTCCTAGCAGGAATATCATATTGCCTTTTTTTAGTATTTTGAAAATTCGCTCTAACAAGATCCCAAAAATTTCTTTTATATGGTAAAACCCATAATTCAGAAAGATCCAATTCTTTAAAATCCTCATACAAAACATTCAAAAATAAATCAGGATATCTTATCTTTCTCAATGCAACTCTTTCATCTTTAAAACCTTGAATTTGTTTTACCAACATAGAATTAGGCCTAGGTTCAAAACTACAAATTGCAATTGGATATCTTTCTTCCTTTAGCAAATAATAATAACTAGAATCGGAGAACCGATTTTTATTTCCCAAAAAATATCCTTCTCCAAAATGTCTCTCAATAGAATATTTAGAAAAATCAACATCTTTTAATTTGGTAAAATTTGAATATTCAATCTCTAAATTAACTTCTTCTTTTTTGATAAAACTCTCCAATTTTTTATGTAATTTTTTAGAATCTTTTCTTAAAATAATCTTCAAATCTTCTTTCACCAATTCAATACGATTTCCATAATGGAAACAAGTCTCAACGGGATAATCCAAATCATACTTTGTCATAAAAATTCAAAATTAGATTAATATAAAAATATAATTATTCAAAAGAAACTATTTCTTCTCAGAATCAATTTCCTTAACCTTCTTTTTAGAATTAGCTTTCCCATGAACTTCTTTTACTTTATCCATCTCTTTCTTAGGCAAATTTTTCATAATTTCATTCATATCAGGCATTCCAGGCATTGGAGCCGTTTCAGCTTTCAATTCGTCACCCTTTTGTTTTCTAATAGTTTCAAAACCATTAACAAAATCTTTCTTAGTAATTTTAACTTTACTCATATCTTCTTCTTTGTAATTTCTTTTAATTGAATTGATTCCCGCATTTCTACAAACAGCTTCAATATCTGCACCAGTCCAACCATTACTTTCTTTAGTCATCTTAACTAAATCTACATCTTTCTCCAAAGGCATCTTAGCAGTATGAACCTTGAAAATCTCACCACGAGTTTCTTCGTCTGGATTAAACAACTCCACATGTGAATCAATCCTTCCCGGTCGCAAAATTGCTGGATCAATTAAATCCTTCCGATTTGTTGCAGCAATAATCATAACATTTTCCAAATCTTCAACACCATCAAGTTCAGTTAACAATTGATTTATCACTTTTTCACTAGAATCACAACTAGAACCACTCGCACCACGAGATTTTGAAATTGAATCAAACTCGTCAAAGAAAATAATTGCAGGTGAAACTTGTTTTGCTTTCTTAAAAATTTCTCTAACATGTTTTTCACTTTCCCCCACCCATTTGGAAATTAATTCTGGTCCCTTAATTGAAATGAAATTAGCATTTGATTCAGTAGCAACGGCTTTAGCTAAAAGAGTTTTACCAGTTCCAGGTGGACCAAACAACAAAACACCTTTTGAAGGTTTAATTCCCGCAGCAATATACAAATCAGGACGAAGTAAAGGTAATTCAACTAATTCGCGAAGTTTATCTTTAGCATCTTGAAGTCCACCAATATCGCTCCAATGAATATTTGGTTTTTTAATTAAAACTTCACGCATTGCAGATGGCTCAACCATTTTCATAGCATAAACAAAATCATCTCTTTTAACAACTAAATTAGAAAGCATTTTTTCTCTCTTTTGTAAAATTTCTTTTTCTTCAACACTCAATAATTTTCCCTCTTTCAAATTTTCATCTTCAATTCCTTGATTTTCCATATCTTCAGCTAAACTCATAATTTCAGCATAAAAAGGTTTAACAGAATGTAATGCTGCTTCCTTACCCAAAACTTCTAAATCTGCACCAGTAAAACCAATAGTTTTATTTGAAAATTCTGTTAAAATTGCTTCCTTATCTTCAAGGGGCATATTTCTAGTATGAATTTCTAGAATTTTTCGCCTACCTTCTTCTGTTGGAGGATTAATTCTAAGTTCACGATCAAACCTTCCTGGACGCCTAAGTGCCTCATCTAAATCATCAGGCCTATTGGTTGCAGCCATAACCACAACTTGTCCTCGGCTTTTCAAACCATCCATCAAAGTTAATAATTGTGCAACAACCCTCTTTTCAGCTTGATCACTACTTTCTCCCCTCTTAGGAGCAATTGCATCAATCTCATCAATAAAAACAATGGCAGGGGCATTTTTTTGAGCTTCTTCAAATTTACCTCTTAAATTTTCTTCACTTCCCCCATGATATTTACTCATGATTTCTGGACCAGCAATAGAAATAAATTTGGCATCAGTTTCAGTTGCAACAGCTTTAGCAAGTAAAGTTTTACCCGTTCCAGGTGGACCGGTTAATAAAATTCCCTTGGGAGCACTAATTCCTAATTTCTCAAAAATCTTCGGATGCTTCATTGGAAATTCAACCATTTCTCTAATTTTTGCTATCTCTTCATCAAGTCCCCCCACATCTTCATAATGAACATTCGCTCCACTCCCTTCACCCACAGAATCAGAAATTGTAATTTTTGTATTATCATTAATTAATCCTAATTCTAAATTCTTAGGTAAAATTTTTGAAATAACACAAATAATTTTTTCCCCATTATTTAAAGAAACATTTGTTCTTTGCCCCATAGTTACTGGAGATCCCCCAAAGGCCGTTCTAAAAATATGTTCATTCCGGGAATCTTTCAAACTAGGAATAATACTTTGTTTCATTTCTTCTTCCGGAACATTTTCATTTTCTAAAACAGAAATTTCAATTGAACGTAAAATTTTAATCTCTTCTAAACTCTCCAAAACATTAACATTTTCTCCAAGACTAATTTCCAAAACATGTCGAGTTTCACCATCAATTCCAATTTTCCCCTCAAAAGAATCATCACTCCTAATAGCCCGAAGAATCATTTTTTTAGAATTGCCCACTTGAACCAAAGTTCCAGAAATAATTTCTAATTTTTCTAAATCATTATTTGAAATAGAAACTAAATTTTTACCACGATATTCTTGTTTTGCTTCAACAACTTCCAGAACTAATTTTTTACTTTTCATTTTTTAAAAGAAACCTCTAAAATACCATTTTTAAAATTACTTTCCATTCCTTTAACTTTTATTTCCTTGCTTAAAGGATAACTAGCTAAATGTTTTTTTTCATCTAAAATTTTTAAAATCTTTTTCCCAGTAGCCACTTCTTCACCGTAATCATTTTGAATTAACTCATCATTAATCCCTGCATGAACATTTTCTTTGCCAGAAAAATCAAATACAAAATAAATTTTCTTTTTTGTAACAACTTTAGCTAAAAGTGCTTTTCCAAAAACATCTCTTTGAGTTCTTTTTGTTGTTTTTCTTTTTCCATCAGAACCAACGGTTGTATATTCTACAGAAGAATTTTCTCTAGATAAACGTCTAAATAAATCATCTATTCCTCCGCCAAAAAAATCATCTCCAAACATCTTAATATAAATTATTTTTATTTAATAAATTCCAATACGAATCTATCCTAAATAACTCCCCCCTTTATTTGAAATTGTGGCATGAGCATTATTCAAAAATTGTTCTTCAATTTTTTTATAAGTTTCTAAAGATTGTTTTGTTACACTTGGTTGAACTTTTTTCTTAGCTTCATTAAAATCTTTCTTTGTCACTTTTTCTGCAGTCATGTTTTTCCGAAGTGCAATCATTCCAGCCTCCCGAACCAATGCTTCTAAATCAGCACCAGTAAAACCTTCAGTCTCCTTTGCTATTTGATCTAAATTAACATCCTTTCCCAGAGGCATGTCTTTTGCATGAATATCTAAAATCATTTTTCTTCCTTTTTCTTCTGGAGCATTCACTAGTAAAATTTTATCAAATCTTCCAGGACGAAGAAGTGCTGTGTCAAGCATGTCGGGTCTATTTGTTGCTGCGATAACCAAAACATCTTTCATTTCTTCTAAACCATCCATCTCAGAAAGTATTTGATTTAATACCCTCTCTGTGACTTTATTTTGATCCATTCCACGTCTTCCAGCAATAGAATCTAATTCATCAAAGAAAATAATACAAGGAGAAACTTGTCTTGCTTTTTCAAAAATCTTTCTTACACCTTCTTCACTTTTTCCAACCCACATTGATAACAAAGAAGGACCTTTAATTTGAATAAAATTAGCTTCACTTTCTTTTGCTACTGCTTTTGCTAAAAGAGTTTTACCGGTTCCAGGGGGGCCATACAATAGAATTCCACGAGAAGGTCTAATCCCAATTCTCTTAAAACTTTCAGGATGTTTCATTGGCCACTCTACTGCTTCCTTTAAATCTTGTTTAATTTTATCAAGTCCACCGACGCTATCCCAATCAACATTGGGTGTTTCAACTAAAACTTCCCTCATTGCACTAGGTCGAACAATTTTTAATGAATCAGTAAAATCCTCATGCCTAATAATTAATTTTTCTAAAATTTCCGGAGGAATATTCTCTTCATCAAGTTTAATTTTATTCAAATTTTTTCGTAAAACATTCATTGCAGCTTCTTTAGTTAACGATTCTAAATCTGCTCCCACAAATCCATGTGTCAAAGAAGATAATCTGTCTAAATCAACATTTTTATGAAAAGGCATTCCACGGGAATGAATTTTTAAAACTTGAAGCCTTCCAACTTTATCTGGAACACCAATTTCAATTTCACGGTCAAATCTTCCAGGTCTACGTAGAGCAGGATCAAGAGCATTCACCCTGTTTGTAGCTCCAATTACAATCACTTTTCCTCGAGCATTCAATCCATCCATCATAGTTAATAATTGTGAAACAACTCTTCTTTCAACTTCCCCATGAGTCTCTTCCCTCTTGGGAGCAATAGCATCAATCTCATCAATAAAAATAATTGAAGGAGCATTTTTTTCTGCTTCTTCAAAAATATTCCTAATTTTCTTTTCACTTTCTCCATAAAATTTACTCATAATTTCTGGACCATTAAGTAAAATAAAATGTGCTTCTGACTCTGTTGCAACAGCTTTAGCAAGTAAAGTTTTTCCAGTTCCAGGAGGGCCATGTAATAAAACTCCCTTGGGTGGTGTCACTCCAAGTCTTTCGAAAATTTCAGGATGTTTCATTGGAATTTCAACCATCTCACGAATCTTTTTTATTTCATCATTAAGTCCACCAATATCTTCATAATTAATTGTGGGAATTTTACCTTCAATAGAATCAACTGCTTTTGAATTTAGAACAACCCCTGTATTTTCTGTTATAATTACGGGGCAATTTGGATTTGTTGAAACAACACTAAATTTTATTTGGGCAACAGCTCCTCCAAGTTGACCACCTAAACCAGGAATATTTCCTAAAATATCTCCCAAGTTTCCAAAAATACCATTCAAATCACCCATTTCTTCACTCATTAATTCCCTTCTTTTTTGGACCCCGCCAAGAACTAAAACATCTCCCCTAATTAAAATTCTTCCAAGTAATCCTTTTCTCAAACTTGAAGGATCTCCTTGAACCATCACTCCTTTTTGAGCCGGAGCAAGTGTAATTTTTTTGGCTTCCTTAACTTCTGCTTTAGAAATCAAAACTTCATCACCAATTCCAACACCGGCATTTCTTCTTAAAAGACCATCAATTCTAATAATTCCATCCCCAATATCGGCAGGATATGCCCTGTCTGCAATAGCAACAGTTTGTTTAGAAGATTTGATTAAAATTGCATCTCCTCGCTTAATTCCCAATTCTTGCATTAAATCCAAATCAAGTCTGGCAATACCTTTGTAAACATCATCTTGAAGTGCTTCACTAACTTTTAAGATTATTTCACCCTTCCCATTTATTTTATTTTCATCTTTTTTCATCTTCTTCTCCAAAATTTAAACTCAATCTTCCTGCTTCCTCAAAACAAAGTCGCACCATATCATCCATTAATTTTTCTTTTCCATGCATAAAGGAGACAATTTCCTTTGGAATTGAAACGGCATAACTGTTACCAACAATTCGCATTTTAACTTTAAATTCCTTTTGATTAAGTTCTTTGAATTTATTATATTCTTCCATGTCTTTAGGATGTACAATTTTATCATGACCCAAAGGACACACCAAAGCTCTCATTTGAAATCCATTTCTATTAACCACGACTTTTTGCATCACTTTATTACAATCCTTGCATAAAATTGTATGGTTGAATATATCTGACATGTGTATACATTAAGTGTATACTATTTAAAGTTTTTGAAAAATTTAATTACTCTTTTTTAGTTCCAGTCAAATCCCTAGGCACCCGATACTCTTCCCAACTAACTCGTTTTCCCTCAATTGCTTCTTTCAATTTTTTTTCAGTTAGAGTTAATTTGGAATCCCCGCTTTTTACTTCAACAAAAACAACCTCATCAATTCTTTTATCATCAAGTCCCCTAAAAACCAACAAATCAATTGGTTTTCCTAAAAATTTACATTCAGTAGGGAGATGTTTGAAATTAGGTAAAAAAGGCGCCAATTGTTCTGAAAAATTTCCACCTAAAATAGCACGAGATTTCATTATCGCATCTTTTCTATGGTTCGGTAATTCTCTTTGCCACCACCGATCTTTTCTAAAAGAACCAATTTTACTTCCTAACTTATATGCGATAATTAATCCAATCAAAAATACAATTAAAAACACAATTGATGTAAAATCCATTTGATTACTCCAAAATTTTTAAAATTTTAATTAGACCGGAAATATCATCAATCTCAAAATCCGCCCCACTCTTTCCAAAAGGAACTGGTTTAGAATCACCATACCTGGCATAACAAGTTTTAATTCCCAATTTCTTTGGCGTATTAATATCTCGATTAATTCTATCTCCAATCATCAAAGCTTCATTTGGTTTTATTTTCAAATTATTCAACACAACATTGAAAGGAGTTGTACTTGTTTTTTCTCTTTTTACATCTCCCTTCGTTATAACAAATTCAAAAAAACTATCTAATTTCATTGTAACTAATCTCATCCAAGCATAAATTCGTGGAGCATCACTAACAACAGCAAGCCTATATTTTTTATTCAGTTTTAACAAAGTTGAAATAACATTTGAATATGGTACAAGATAAGTTTCACGAAAATTGCGATAAGTTGTTACTCCATGAGCTAAAATTCTATAATCAATTTTTCCAGTTTCTTTTTTCAACAATTTTTGAAAAATTTTATCATATTCAATCCCATATTTATCATACAAATCATATAAACTTTCCAAAGCTCTTTTTTTATTAACTTTCCAACCAGCACCAATCATTGCATCAATTGCTTCATTACAACAACGCGTCTTCATTTTCATAAAATCCATCAAAGTATTATCTATATCAAATAAAATTGCTTTAATCATATTGCATAAAAAAATCCAATTTATATAAAGTTAATCACAACTTCCCAAATAACTTAAAAACCCTTCTTGCTTTTTGCATACATGGTAAAGAGGGTGGAATCATTTCTGAATAAAAAAAACATCAAAAATTTTTTAAAAAAATTTTGGTTTATAGTTTGGAAAGATGATTCATTCAAAGGGTGGATAATCTCTTTAATATTTTTATTCGTAATAATAAAATTAATTTTCTTTCCATTATTATCTTTAACAACTGGAACTAATTTACCTTTAGTAATTGTAGAATCATGTTCGATGTATCATGAAGGAAATTTATTCTCAAATTTTGATAATTGGTGGACAAACCATGACATGAAATATTTTCAATTGAAAATAACAGATAAAGATTGGCAAACATTCTCTTTCAAAAAAGGATTCAACAAAGGAGACATATTATTCATAACGGGAATAAAACCAGAAAAAGTAGAAATTGGAGATGTGATAATATTTAATGCTAACTACCATAACCCAGTTATTCATCGAATTATTTCAATACAAAAAGAAGAAAATGAATATATTTTTTCAACAATTGGAGACAACAACAACGGACAAATTAACTTTGAAAAAAGAATATTAGAAAATCAAATTGTAGGTAAAGCAACAGCAAATATTGCCCCTTATTTGGGCTGGGTTAAATTAATCTTTTTTGAAAGATTAAGATATCCAGAAGAAAGAGGATTTTGTAAAGAAAATTAATTCTTAATAGAAATAACAAAATATATAAATCAACTGTTCATATAGAAACCTATGGAATTTTGTCTAAATCTGATTCTTTAAAGAATTAGTTTGGGTAGAATTTTATTTTAAGGAGAAATAAAAAAAATGGAATTTTGCCCAAAATGTGGTGCGGTGTTAATGACTAAAATAAAAAATAGTGCTTGTCCAAGATGTAATTATACAAAAAAAGGACCAATAGGATTGGAAATCAAAGAAAAAATAAACGAGCATAAAGAAATTCCAATAATAAAAAAAGAATTAGGTTCAACAGCTCCAATCGTTAATGAAAAATGTCCCAAATGTGAACACACAAAATGTTATTTCTGGATGGTTCAAACAAGATCAAGCGATGAATCTCCAACAAAATTCTTCAAATGTGTGAAATGTGGTTATACCAGAAGAAATTACGATTAATTCTTAACACAACACCATTGACAAATTATGTCTAGAAAAAAGTATGAATGATGCAACTCTTTGTCACATTATGGAAACAATAAAAATAAACTCAATAGTTGCAAGCTACTTTTCAATAAACAAAAAGAAAACAGAAATTAATTTTAAAACATTAAGTAAATTCAAAAAAGGCTTAGAAAATAAATTTAGAAAAAAGAATACTCCAGCATACATACAATATTATAGAAATAACTTAATTGATTTAACACAAAGATATTCGGAATCTTTTAAAGTAGATTTTGATTCTAAAAAAATAAAATACTTTAATGATAAAAACAATGTTTATCTCATAAATTTAGTTCCTTTCAAAATTAAAGATGAATATCTCAAATTATTCTTAGAAGTTAATTCTGAAATCAATTCGAAAGATTAACAAACTTTTTAAATAAAATATATCTTAATTATTTATATGTGGCTTCGTAGCTCAGCCTGGTCAGAGCACTAGACTCTTAATCTAGGTGTCGAGGGTTCAAATCCCTTCGGGGCCATATTTTTTCAATTCGTATAAAAACTTTACATTTCAAAAAAACCATCAATAATTCCCAACCTTCTCTGACCTTTTTTATGCTTAAAAAATTCAATCTGCCTCATTCTTTTCAAAACTTTTTCATAAGTTCCTTTTTCAACCAAAACATCTTTTTTATCATGACTTAATAATCTAAATTCATATAAGCTAGGATTTCCAGTTATTTTTCCTTTCCCAGGATAATCTCTCCACTTTACTCCAACTTTTTTTTCCTTATATTGTAAAACCATTATTTTTCAACAATTATAAAAAATAGAACAAAAAATCCAAAATAAAACTTATCAAAAAAATATGACCAATAAAAAAATTATAGGATAAATCACATAAAAACATCTATTAAATTATTGGATTAACATGTTACACATTAATCTCTTTTAAGTTCATTCAGAGCCGGGTAGCAATCACCTCTAACCGGTTTTCTTAAGCAAAGATTGTATTCCTTCAATCGCATCTGCGATTTCTCTTCCCTTAGGTGTTAATTTGATAAGCTTTATTCTTCCTTTCTTATCAAATTCTACTAACTTCAGAATTTCCAAAGTTTGTAGTATTTTTACCGCATGGCTATAAGTACAGTCTACTTCCTTAGCCAATATACTCCCATACCTCATCCGCGTATTCTTCTTCAAAGAAACAAGCATCAACGCTGGTTTCCTACGAAAGAAGATATCTAAATTATCTTCCATTTTGGATTTGTACAGTTTTAATTGTATATATTCGGATATTTATTTACTTATAAATATTTTGTGATAGTGTTGTCAGACAAAGAGTGACAATACTGTTAACAAAAAATTTGCCCTTGTTCACAAATTTTCCCTACTTAAAATTTGATTATTTTGAGTTAACTATGGGACATTCAATACCGTCTGGGTGGGTTTTTGAGCTTTAGCTCGAACTCATAGCAGGAATTCCAAAATCAATCAACAATTCCAAAAATTTATTAACCAAAAGAATCCAACAAATAATATGAAAATTTTAGCAATTGCAGACACTCATGGAGATTCTTCTCTTGTAAAAAAAGTGGGGGAGTTAGCAGATAAGGAAAAAGTTGATTTAATTCTTCATGCAGGAGATCTAACCTGGTTTGATAGAGAAGACAAAGGAATACTCAAACCACTAACAAAAAATGGAAGAGAAGTGTTAATGATTCATGGTAACCATGATTCTCTAGGAACAATAAGAAATTTGACACAAGTTTATCCAACTTCAATTGACTTACACAAAAAAGGAATAGAAAGAGAAGGTATTGGTTTTTTTGGAAGCGGAACAACAGATTGGGGTTTCAAAGAAGATTCAGAGATAGTTTTCAAAGAATTAGCAGAAGGTCACAAAAGAATAAAACACCTAAAGAAAAAAATAATGGTTTCCCATTGTCCTCCTGTTGGAAGTGCAATAGAATTATTGGGTTTCCCAGGATCATACGGAGTTAGAGATGCAATCAAAAAATTTAAACCAGATGTTGTAATTTGTGGGCACATTCACGAGGGAAGGGGATTGATAGAAGAAATTGGTGGAGCTAAAGTTATCAACGCTGCATTCACTCCCATTATTTTTGAAATTTAATCTCCTATTTACTCATAACTTATCCCAAGTTGTAACTTTCTCTAATGCAGAACCCCTAAGCTCATCTAAACTCATCTCCATTTCATCCAAATAATCTAAAAGAGTTTCCTTAAACTTACTAATCACCTTCGGTTTATTCAACATCACTTCAGTACAAACTTGCAAATTATTTGCACCATAAGCAAAAAAAGAAGCCAAAGTTTCTCTATCTGGAGTAACTCCTCCCGTAGCTGAAACAGGAAGCCCAGAATTATTCAAATTCGCTGTAAACAAATAAGCAAAAGGTTTCAAAATATTATAAGAAAAACCTCCAGCCGCGGTCTTCCCCCCAGTATTTAATTTAGGATTAAGCGTTTTGTAATCAACAGGAGACAATCCCGCAATTGTATTAATTCCTGCAATTGCATTTGCTCCAACATTCCCACATTCCTCTGCAATTAAAACTTCATTAGGATAAGAAAGATATGGCAACTTTGGCATTATAATCATTCCTTCTTTAGAATTCTCTTTTACAACCCCCGTTATATCTCTACATAAATCTACATTCTGTCCAACAATATATCCCCTACCTTGAGAATCGCTATGCGGACAAGAAAAATTCAATTCAAAGCCATCAATATCTGTATCATAAAATGCCTTCGTTAAAGTTTCCCATTCCTTTAAATTTGGAGTTCCAAACAAACTAACCAATAACAAATTCTCTGAATGTTCTTTCTTTAATTTTTCAGAAGTCTTAACCCAATAATCAAGAGACAACTCTGAACCCATTTCATAATTTTGAAGAGCATAAATCCTCCCATTTTCTCAATGATATTTCATTCTAGGAGATTTATCCTTAACAGGATCCAATACAACACTTTTTGTAATTGCCCCCGCCCAACCCAATTCAAAAGCCCCACTAATAGTTTCATAATCTTTAGTTGAAGGAGCAGACGCAAGAACAAATGGATTAATTAATTTCTTACCTACAAACTCTGTTTCTAAGCTAGTCTTTTCACGATTACTCATTCTAACTTCTCCTTCTTTTTTCCAAGAATATTTCTTGCAACCATTAATTCCAAAGCACTAATTTTTACAATTTTATTATCTTTCATTGCTTTTTTAGAATCACTCAACGATAAAATTCTAGCAGACAAATATCCTGAATCAGTGGGAAACAATCCACTATCAGTTAAATATTGTGCAACTTTCAAATAAGGACCATCATCTCCACATAGCTCCATTTCAAATATTTCGCTTTCAGTAATGGGACAACCAGGCATCCCCTCATTAACTCCATAAAAAACTTCAAATTTAACTTTATATTTTTCCTCTTTACTCTCCAAACCCTCATCTGGAAATCTTGCAGAAAAATTATTTATTCTATTAGATAAATATTTTTTCATATCTGGGCGATTATTATTATTAAACTCACAAATAGGAATATAATATTTTGGCTTAACAATTCTGATACTATCTCTAGCTTTTCTAAATTCTTCAGGAAAAACTGTTCCTTTTAATCCGAACATTTTATCTTTCATCCACATCACTTGAATCATATCCCCTAGTTAATTCTTTCAAACGACTTCGAACTCCTCCGAGTAATTTCTCATTCATTCCCTTCTTCTTAAAAAAATCAACTTGTTTAGAAACAAATTTCAAATTTTCTTTATTTTCTTTACAATCATGGGAATACATCCTTCCAAACAAAACAGTATCATATCCTAATAGGCCTATTTCTTGATCTCTCAATTTAATTCTAAAATTATCTAATTCTTTTTCCCCCACTTTTACTCCCGAATAAAAATTAAGTTTTCTTTTTCCCCCACTATGGAACCATTGAAATGTGTTTTCAGGATCACCATAAGAATTGTTATATGTCTCCCAAGAATTTTCAATTCCAAACCGATTCATAATAGAATAATCTGGAGTATAGATAGTAGCTCCCCGACTCTTATTAAATTCCCAAGGAATAATTTCTTCAATTTGAAAATCAATTTCTTTCAAAAACTTTCCAAATAATCTTTCCTCCTTAAATTCCTTTTCCCAAAACTCTTTTTCAGTTTTCAAATAATAAAGCTTACTCTCATTAAATCTTGCATATTCTTCAGCATTCATTTTGTTTGAACTCCTTTCTCTAAACCATTTTCTTTAACAGGAATTTTGTCCATCTCCTCGTAATCATATTTCACCCCATTAACTTCAAACCCCTTTGAATCAAGGAAATACAAATCAGAAACCCCATAACCTTTTGAATCCAAATGCACACATATTTTTTGAATCCTCTCAATTTGAACATAAGGTCCCACACTCATCCAATAATGGGTATTCTCTTCACTCATTTCCATTTATCCTCCAAATATTTTTCAAAATGTGATTTTAATTTGAAAGAAACAGAAATCTTAGAATCATCTTTTTCAAAAACAACAAATTCTAAATGCTTGGGATTTTCAACAGAATTTATTTCAACAGTTCCAGGCCATAAGCCCCCATACTTCTCTGCTTCTGATTCTCTCAAAAAATAAGCTACAGGATTATCTTTCTTATCAGATAAATCAAACTTCCAAGAACAAGGATCCACTTTGTAATAAACATTATTTTCTAGTTCATTCATTCTATCCTTCCCTCCAAATCATCTTTTCCGCCACACTTCTTGCAACTAGGTTCCATGTTTACATACATTTTAGTTTCAGGGTCTTGTGTATAAGCACTAAAAAATTTATCATAAAATTCGCATCTAGCACCATACGTAGTAGGACAATGATATTCAAAATTTGGATTATCTCCAAAATTATAAAAGTGGCAGTCTCTATTAGGTTTTTCTTTAATCATTTTTTTATTTTTCATTTCGCTTTCCCCGATTTATATAATCATTCAAAGTGGGTTGAGAAAGGTGGACATATAATTCCTCATGAAAATAATCTTGAACAAATTTATTGATAACATTCTCTTTTCTATCAAAAGATTTTTCAGAAACCATATCTCTCTCAACCAATTCCTCAAGATTCCTAAAACACATCTCAAAAAGTTTTTCTTTAGGATCAGATTTATTAAAAATTTCTATAATATAAGGATTTTTTGTACTGCACCTATCTTTATCTCTCCTAATTGAAAAATTCTCCCTCAATTCTTGTACAACATAATATTCTTTAAACTTATTAAAAAAAACAGAAAAAATAATTTTTTCCTTTGCAAAAAGATCATGAGGGCCATTACTATTAAATTCCAAAACATATCCATTATTTAATTTAGATAAATTCTTACTCCCATAAAGACTTTTTTTATTTTTTTTCATACAATCCCTTAGAGTTGTATGTTTCATACATATTTCTGTACAAAATATGTCACCTTAGTTGTATATTACATAAATCCTTATAAAAGAAATCCATTTTTTAATTTGAAGATGCTAGATAAAACTACAATTCAAAAAATTGAAAAACTAATTTCTTCAGAACCCAGAAGCATTAATGAAATTGCAAAAAATCTCAATAAAAATTGGAGAACTGTTGATAGATACCTAAAACAAATTGAAGAAGAATACGGGACAATTAACACAAAAACTTTCAGGGGGGGAACAAGGGGAGCACTAAAAATTGCATATCTCTCAAATCCAGAAAAAATAAGTCACACAAAATTCCAAGAAGACTTAGAAAAACAAATTTTAAGATTCAGAAGGAAAGAAGAATTCTCTGCTTTTGAAATATTCCAACATGTTCCAGAAAATAAAAAACAAGTAATAGTTGAAAATGAAATTTCAGAAGCTTCAACAAACCTACAAGAATTAACCCAAATATAAAATGGAACAAAAAAAGAACTAAAACTTTTTTCAGGAAATCTTTCTTGGATCAATTTAAAAAAGAGAGAAGTTGATTTATTCAAAATCGTAGAAAATCTAATAAAGAGAGGAGTAAAAATGAAAGTGTTATGTAGGGTAGATTTAGATGGAATTGAAAATATAAAAAAAATGCTCGCATTAAACTACAAATACGGAAAAGAATTAATTGAAATCAGACACAGAGAACATCCGATAAGATCCTTCGTTATAGACAACAAAACAATAAGACTAAAGGAAATAAAAGAGCCAACAGGCAAAATAAAGGAACTAGATAAAAAGAAATTTATTTTCTACACAATCAAAGATCGAGAATGGTCAGAATGGCTAGGAAAAATATTTACAAAATTATTTAATACTTCAGTTGGTTCTGAAAAGAGGATACAAGAACTAAATAAATTAATAAAATAAAATGGAAATAGAAAGAAAATTTTTAATAAATGAAAAAGGTAAAAATTATTATTCGCCTTTTCCAATTGATGAATTAAAAAAAGACATAAAACAAAAAGGCAAGAAAATAATTCAACATTATTTGCCAATAGAATTGGCAGAAGAAATTTTAAAACATTTTGATTTTAAAATAACTTTCAAAATAAGCGAAATAAGATTAAGAAAAATAAATAAAAAATGTTACATAACAGTAAAGTCAGCTGGATCAATTAAAAGACATGAGCTGGAAAAAAGAATATCAAAAGAAGATTTTGAAAATTATAGTGAACTAAAAACAAAAACCATAGAAAAATGTAAGTTGAATAAATATTTAGATAAAAATAAAATAGAATTTAATTACTTTCCAAAATACAGCTTAATTACAGCTGAAATTGAATTTGAATCAATGATTCAGGCAGAAAGATTTACTTCACATATGAAAGAAATAACAGAAATTGACCAATACAAAAATAGAAACTTGGCTAAATAATTCCATAACTATTCAACCACTACAAATTGAACCTTCACGATAAACTTCTCCTTCATAATACAACTTATCAACAACCTTATTTGCAAAATCAGTTTCAGAAATTACCATTTTTTGAACAAAATTTGGAGTAGAATCATAATCCACAACCAAAAATAGATTTCCCAAAATAAAACCTATCAATACAACCATAATTGTAATTAAAATAACTATTCTCAATTCAAATTTCCTTTTACCAATCTTTATTTTCATCAAATCAAGAAACAAAAACCATTTAAAATAATTACTATACGTAAATATGAATAAAATGGATCAAAAAAAGAAAACAAGAGAAGAAAAAGCAAGTGAAACCTTTTTTCAAAGTAATCCCGATGCAAAAGTTACAACTGAAAAACAAGTTAAAACAGAAAGGCCAATGGATGAACAAATGAAAAGAACAACTGAAAAAGAGATAAAAGAGTCAAATATTTCTCCAAATAAACTGAAAACTGTAGAAAAAATATCTTCAAGATTAATGCCTTCTGAAATGATTACAATAGAAAAAGAAGGAAACATAAAGAGAAAAACCTCTAGAAAGAAATCTTTTAGAAAAAAAACAACAAAGAAAAAAGCAATTAGAAAGGCCAAAACAACAACAACAAAAGAAGTAAAATACTCTATTCCAAAAATTTTACTAAAGAAAAAAGGATATGAATTGATTATCACTGAAAAACCTCAAGCAGCATTAAAAATTTCTTCTGCTCTGGGAGTTTCAACAAAAAGAGAATTGGTTAGGGGAGTTCCATATTATGAAGTAGATAGAAATGGTAAAAAATTAATTGTGGCATGTGCAGTGGGTCATTTATTTACATTAAAGCAAATGGAACCAGGTTCAACTGTTCCAATTTTTAATATAGATTGGGTACCAAATTACATGGCAAGAAAAGGAGATTTCTCAAAAAAATATTATGATACCTTACTAAAACTTGCAAAAAATGCAGGAGAATTAACTGTCGCAACCGATTTTGATATCGAAGGAGAAGTGATCGGTGCAAATGTAGTAAAATTAATATGTAATCAAAAAGATGCAAACAGAATGAAATTCTCAACTTTGACTGAAAAGGAATTAAATATTGCATATGATGAAAAACTTCCAACAATAAACTGGGGGGCAGAAATTGCAGGAGAAGCAAGACACTACTTGGATTGGTATTACGGAATCAATCTTTCAAGAGCATTAATGAACGCAATCAAAACAACAGGAAAATTCAAAATCATGTCAATCGGGAGAGTCCAAGGTCCAACTCTGGCAATGATTGTCGCAAAAGAAAAAGAAATCCAAAGATTTATCCCAGTTCCATACTGGCAAATTTTCATCACAGTAGAAAAACCAGAAATCGAATTAAAACATACTAAGGACATTTTCGAAAAAGAAGAACTTGGAAAATTCCAAGACCTAGTTGGAAAAACAACAACCGCAGAAACTAAAAAAACAGAACAGGTAATTTCCCCAAATATCCCCTTCAATTTAACAGGCCTACAAACAGAAGCATACAAACTCTACGGAATCAGCCCATCAAATACTCTAAAAGCCGCGCAATCACTTTACCTTGCAAGTCTAATTTCATACCCAAGAACATCCTCGCAAAAATTACCGGAAGCAATTGATTACAAATCAATCTTAGACATCCTAAAAATAAGATACAAAGTTGCAAAACTAATTACAAAAACAAAACCAATCGAAGGTAAAAAAGAAGATCCTGCTCATCCTTCAATTTACCCCACAGGAAATAAACCACCAGTTCTCTCAGGGCATGAAGAAAAAATCTATGATTTAATTGTTAAAAGATTTTTGGCATTATTTTGTGATGATGCAATAGTTGATAAAAAAAGAGTTTCAATAAAAATTGAGAGATTAACTTTTTCAACAAACGGAAGCCAAGTAAATAAAAAAGCTTGGATGGAATTTTATCCAACAAAAACAAAAGATGTTGAAATTCCAGATGTAGAAGGAGAAGTTACAATCACAAACAAAAAAGAAGAAGAAAAAGAAACACAACCACCAAAAAGATATTCTCAAGCTTCAATTCTTTCAGAATTAGAAAAAAGAAACTTGGGAACAAAAGCAACAAGAGCATCAATTTTAGAAACACTTTATGACCGAGGATACATCAGAGAAAAATCAATAGAAGCAACTTCATTAGGAATTTCTTTAATCGAAACATTAGAACATTACTCACCAATCATCATTGATGAAGCATTAACAAAAAGTTTACAAGATGAAATGGATTTAATGGCAGAATCAAAAGGAAAACCAATTGAAGCTAAACAAAAAATAATAGAAAAAGCTGAATCAACAATTATTGAAATTGCAAAAGATTTTGAGAAATATCAAAAAGAAATTGGGAGTTCATTGATGGAAGCAGAAGAAAAACTTAGGGCAAAACAAAAAGAAGAAAATAAATTAATAAAATGCCCAAAATGTAATTTGGGTGAACTAGCAATAACATATTCCCCTAAAACAAGAAGATTTTTTGTTGCATGTAATGCCTATCCAAAATGTAAAACAACTTACTCTCTTCCCCCCAAGGGAACAATCAAAAAAGTAGGAAAAAATTGTGAACATTGTGGATTTCCTTTACTAATGGCACTAACAGCTGGAAAAAAACCCTGGATATTTTGTTTTAATACAGATTGTGAAAGTAACAAAGAAAGAGTTGAAGCTTACAAAGCAAAACTCGCTGAAAAGAATAATTAATTCCAAACTACTCCTCACTCTTCAAAATTTCTTCCGATACACTTCTTTAGAAAAATAAAATCTAAAATATTAATTTATTTTTTCAAAGTTTCCTTAATTTCTTTCTTACTAGGTTCAATTTTTTCTTTTGACTTTTCCATCATCAATTCAGAACCAGTTTTACAATTCCCCAGACACATTCCATCACAACCAAGCTGAGATAACAAATAAATTTCCCACAAAAAGATTAATCCTGCCGAAAAAATAATAATCCATTTAGAAAAACTCAATTGCCAAAATGCAAAAACCAAAATAACTACTGCTAAAAAAACATTACCACATTTATGACACATAATTTATACCTCCAAATTAAAAAAAAGAAAAATAATTAATAAATCATATCTAAAAAATAAGATAAAAAATAAAAAAAATTGCTAAGTTATTTCTTTTCCTTCGCAGTTTTCTTTTTCACCACTTTTTTAATCACTGGAGCTTCCACTTTACAAGAATCTCTATAGTAGCTTTTTTGAGCAATAGCATGAAGAACCATCAAAATACCAATACCAAAAGTAATCCATTTTGCAATAGACCAATCAATAAAAGTAAATACAATTAGAAATGCACCAAAAAGAAATCCACCACCTTTATGACATTTACAATCCATTTTTTACCTCCTTAAAATTTTCTTTTCAAAAAATCTTTAATTATTAAAATAAAAAATCCTTTAATAAGGTTTCTAAAATAATTTATAAAACTAACAAAAATTACTTCTTCTTTTTAGTAATTTTTTTCTTCACCACTTTTTTCTTTGAGCTTTTCGTAGTTTTTTTCTTAGTAACTTTTTTCTTTCGCCCATTTCTTGAAGTGGGTGATACCAAAGATTTTTTCTTTGAGCTAGTTACTTTTTTTTGAATGAGTGGTTGAATTTCAATTTCTTGAATAGGTTCTCCAACAATTTCTGGTCTCACAATAGATCCATATGGAGCAAGAACTCTTCTTCTTTTGGATTTTATTCCAAAAAGTCTTTTCAATCCTCTTGTAAATGCTGTTGTCATATATTTTGAATCTCCCTTCTAAAATTACAACAGTTTTTTGTCTTAAAAGGTTTTCTCTACTCAAGTTTCATAATCATTTGTCTTTCAAAACCAATCTTGTAAATTTTTCTGAACACCATAAATTTTTAATAATTTGCTTTTATCAAAAATCAAATCACAATCAAAATCATATTTTATTTTTCCAATTTTTTTAACTGAATCTAAGAACTCTTTTTTATCTGAAAATTTCATAACTCCATTATCAATAGCTTTTCTGACAGATTCACGAACAACCCAAACCCCAAGAGCAGCCCAATAAGAAGGAGTCTCAAACCTTACTACAAGGACTGATGCCTGTCTTCCAATTGAATTCAAATATTCCGTTATGGGAAGACGTGCAGCATAATATCCTCCAACACAATTATTTGCATAACTTGTTCTCCCTCCAAAACCTTCTGAATCAGTTGAAGCTTTCATTTCTGTTCCAGGATTCCAACTTGAACCAGGATAATACAATTCAAATAATTCATAACTCCAAATTCCAGGAAGAAGTAAAATCAAATATTGATTTCCCATAAATTCTCCAAAAAAGAATTCATAATTTTCAAGCCATTTATTATTTCTAATTTTTTTCAATAACTCTTTTGTTATAGTATCATCCGTTGCTGTAATGCTCCACCTAGTTGGAACCATTCGTTTATCTTTCTTCATACCCAAAACACCAATAGATAAAATTTTTGCTAAACTATATTCATTAATTCCTGAGCTGTACAAATAATTCATCCCTTCAATTGATTTAACATCATCATTCATAACTCTATCAACTTTTTTATCTACTTTAACATTTGACGTAACTTTAGCATTTTTCAAATTTGCTTTCATTCCATGCGGGGTTAAAACTTTATCAACTCTTTTTCCAATATGAACCTGATTCTTTAACTCAATTTCAACATCAACTGGCTTAGAAGCAATAGCAATATCTTTTGCAATTTCTACAAATTTTTTATTTAATCGAATATCAGTAACCTGGGATTGAAACCTTGAATTAAGTAAATTTTCCCGAAGACCAATCACTTGGGGAATAGAATAGTTCTTATTTGCCCAAGTCTTCGCATCATCAAAAATAGAAGCATCATCAACTTTTTCTAATGGAGACAAAATCCCAACATTAACTAAAGGATATTTCAATTTAGAGCCAATAAATACTGATGGTGGACTAATCGATTCAAACTTAGAAATTCGTTTTAAATCTCTTGCCTTCATTCGAAGCATACTGACTTTTTCAACAACTTCAAATTTAATATCTTTCATAAAATAATAAACAGTTCAAACTTTATATGAATTTATGGAAAATTATAATAAATTAAATTTCAAAAAGAATTAACAACAAGCACAACCACAAGCCGAATCATCTTCAGATTTCTCGTCTTTACAACAATCTTCTGCTTCAGATCCACAACCTTCATCTCCACAACCACAAACATGACCTTGTTCCATTTCTTTCCTAAAATCTCCTTCTTCAAAAGAAATAACTTTTATCTTAAAAATTAAAGTTTTCCCTGCCATTGGATGATTCATATCTAAAGTCACTTCGGAATCTCCAATTTCCTTAATAACAGCAGGAATTTGTCCCATGGGGGTTGGAATTCCAATTTGCATTCCAACTTTAGCATCTTCTGGAAATTTATCCTTGGGAACTTTTTGAACATATTCTGGGTTAACATCTCCATATGCTTCAGCAGGACTTAGAGTAACTTCTTTTTCTTCTCCTTCTTCCATTCCAATAACTGCTTTTTCAAATCCACTAACAAGCATTCCAGTTCCAGGAACAAATTCTAAAGCTTCTCCATCGTGTTTTTCAATTGAATCAAAAATATCTCCGTTTTCGAGTTTACCTTCATACTCAACCTTAACTTTATATCCATCTTTAATTATCATAAGAATAACTCACAAAAATCCTTTATAAAATCTTTGGTTAATTTCAAAATAAACCACTTTTTTTAAACAAACCTTCATCCCGAATTTCAAAATTAAGTTCCTTGAAAGGCAAACTTCTATGTTTCAATAAAATAGCCTTTCTTCCTTTCCCTTTTTGCTTCAACTCAATAATACATTTGCTCCAATATTTAAATAAATCTCCACCAACAATATTCATTTCTTTTTCAACCCCATTTCTCCAATCTTCTTCAGATATAAATCCAGAATAAACTTGGTTAGTAATAAGAATGGGTATGTTCTGCTTTCGGCCAATTTCAACCAAAATCCTCATTTGTCTTGAAACATCCCGATTAACTTCTTTGATTCGGTCATCATCTCCTTCTTGGGCAGCATCCCCAAGTTCCAAACGATAAAGCATAGCCATAGAATCCACAATAATTAAACCAATACTGTCTTCCTTAACATTTTTGAGTAACTTAGAAAAAGAATTCTTTTGTTCAGAAAAATTGGTTGGATTCAAAAGCAAAATATTTTCTAAAATTTTATTGTAATTCTCCTCTCCAACTATTTGTTTAATCCTTTCGACAGAAAAACCTCCCTCGCTATCTACAAAAATAACTTTCTCATTCCGAGCTTTACTACAAGCAGCTAAAAGTCCAAAGTTACTTTTTCCAGAACCTGGAGGACCAACAATCATTGTTACAATTCCTTTTTCATATCCCCCATTAAGCCAATCATTCAAATCAAAACTTCCAGTAGATATTTTGTCCATAATAAATACACAAATAATCAATTAATAAGAATTGTTAAACTCCACTTCAAATCTTTAACAAAATTATTTCAATTTTTTAAAATCTACTTCAAGAACTTCCAAATCTTTGGTAATAGCAGAAATTGCTTCATCAAATGCTTTTTTTACGTCTTTACTTTTTGTTTTAATCCTTAAAACAGGGCTTTTAGTGAAATGTTCCCTTTTCCAAGCCGCAAAAGTTACATCTGAACCTTTATTCAAATAAACTCTTAGAATTTCAATCCAAGTTAAACTTGGAATTTCCACATCAAGTTCATTTTTAGTTTTATTCAAAACATTAATTTCCATAAGATAGAATCATAAATTAGATTTATAAAGCTTTTGGAGTTATTTATTTCCAAAAATTAAATCTTCTATATCTTTTTGAGATAAATCTTCCTTAATCTCAGATTTTTCTGATTGTTTTTTATAAAAAATATCTTCTTCAATTTTCTTTTTTTCCTTTACAGGTTCTCCAACTAGTTTCTTAATTTTATCCAAATTAAGTTCTTCTAAAGAGATAGAATCTTCATAAATTTCTTCCTCTTTTATTCTTCCAAGAGCTAATTTTTCATCAACAATTTCATTCAATGCTTTTTCTTCAACATCCTTTTCTAAAAAAGTTTTTTTCAAATCAGAAATTAAAATTCCCCGAGGACTTTTTCTCTCAGCCAAAATATCAGTTGAACCCAATACTTTTTTTTCACTAACAAATAAATTTATTCCTAAATGATTTTCTATTTTTTTTATTAGAGTTGGATAATTTCTTGGAAGACTACCTTTTTCTAAAGCTTCAAGAATTATTGGGGATTCTTGTATAGCTTCACCAAGTTCACTAATAGTCAATTTCATCATTCTTCTCTTCCTCATAATTACCCAATTAAAATTATCAACTAAATCTCCAACCAATTCTTTTGGAACATGTTCAATTTTCAAGTTCCTTTCAATAATATCATTTAATTTTATATTTTCCGGATTTTCCCATTTTTTAACTTCTTCTTTTGGAACATTTGGATCAATATGGGCTAAACGACTTAATCTTTCCCTTACAGTTTCCCTCTTATTTATTTCTTCCATATTAATTTCTTTTTTGTTAAGCAAGGGCATCTTTTCCTTAAAAAAACATTTTTCACAAACCAAAACTATTCCAAACTTTTTATGAATTGCTTTGTGGAGCTTAATTTCATTTCCAGAAGCATTACAAAGATAACATTCCATAAATGGACAAGAAAAATTTTCTTTTTTAATATTGTTATATTGGAGTTACTAATTAAAAAAAGCTTCAACTTCTTCAACTGTCACCAATTCAGTCAAAACATGCTTTTCATTAATGATCACTGCAGGGAAAGATTCAATTTCATATCCAGAAATAAGAGAATTCAAAGAAATCAAATCCGTGTCAACAGCAATCGGGAGCAACAATAAATTTTCTCTAGGTTCTTTAACATCATACAAAACCTTAGACCAAACATTTTGTTCAGCTTTTTTACTCAAATCTTTTTGATCATAATTATATAAATAAACAATTGTTGAATAATTCGAATCACATAATTTTTTAGTCTGAATAATATTCACCCACAAATAAGCCCTCAAAACATCATATCTCCGATGTAAATCTTTCAAATTTTGAGTTAAACGTCCACTATCTTCATATTCATCCAACAATTTAGCCTCTTGATAGACTTTATCTACCAAATCAAAATTAGATTTTTCTAAAACAGCACAAGAGATATTTGCTTCTCCAATTAAATCATTCAAAGCCACAATATCCAATAAAGAAATTTCTGATTGAATAGAATATTCATTAATTTCAACCGACCTACTTTGTTCTAAAAGTATCCCCAAGTAAAGGCCAATTATTAATACAACTATGGTGAGTGCCAACGCTTGTAAAAATACTGGATATTTCATTTTATTTGAACCACCGGATATCTCCACGAAGGTATTTGTACCCCGAAGTAACCAAAACAATTGGATACATCAAGAGATAAAAAAACTCATAGATGATAAATGTAAATACTGTAGGTCTTTTATATTCTTTTCTCTCCTTGACTGTGAATAATGCAATCAATGAATAAGTCACACTTAATGTTAAAAGAACGATTCCAATATAAGCCAAAATACTTGGATTAAAATTTATATCATTAAGTCTTAAAATAGCAGTATGTGCTTCAACAGAATAACTGGTTAATAAAAATCTTACAATAATTGTCCTAATTGCCCTATATAATAATATGAATAAACCAAATACCCCTAAGAGCCATGAAAAAACAAAGAAAGGTAAAACAAAAGCCCCAAGCATTCCTTTTCTTCCAAAAGATTTTGCATATTTGAAAATACATTGTATTCCTCCTAAATTCCACCGGATCCTTTGTTGAAACCAAGCCCTGAAAGTTTCAGGAGACTCAGCATAAACCTTTGATGGAACACTCATTTTAACATCATAACCATGCGATAAAATTCTCCAAGTAATTTCGATATCTTCTGTTATATTTTTATCATCAAATCCCCCAATCTTGTCAAAGATACTCTTTCTATACATTGCAAGTGGGCCGGGAGTCACATAAATAGAACCCACAAATTCCAAAAGTTTTCTTGTAAATTTAATAATTATATATTCAACTGCTTGAAGCATTAAAAGAACATTCGTCCTATTCTTCACAAGAACATTTGAAGTAACTGCGGCAACATTTTTTTCATCAAAAAATCCCAGAGCTTTTTCTATTGCTCCTTTCTCCGGAAAACTATCTGCATCACCATAAACAATAATTTCCGAATCAATAAACTGGGCCCCATAATTTTTAGAACCAGCAGCACAACCAGTGTTTTTTGGAGTTTGATAAGCAAAAACTAATCCAGGATATTTTTTTTCATATTTTTTTGCAATTTCAAATGAATTATCTGGAGAACAATCATCAACGACAACTATTTTTTCGATTTTATCATAACCATTATTCAAAAAACTATCAATCACTTTTCCAATAGTTTTTCCTTCCTTGTAACAAGGAATCACAACTCCAACCCCATACTTCTTCTTAGCTTTAGGAGTCCAATTAATTTTTTTCCTATTTTGAATATAAATCAAAATAAACAAAAACATGAAATAAAAAGCTATGAACGAATACACTAAAAAAATATTTGTTAAAAAATCCATTTTTATTCTTCGTCTGTACTTTCTCCCATTTCTTCATCAAATGGCTTTTCCTTTAAAGGGTTTCCGCTCCCCCCAGATACATTAAAATATTCATAAAATAAATCTGATAAACTCAAAATATTTGTATGACCCTCTTTTTTACTACGAAGCAAACCCAATTTCACAAATTTATGAATGTGTTCATATGCCTTATTTCCCCTTATCTTAATAATAACTGATTGTTTAATTGGTTGCTTATATGCAATAATTGCTAAAGTTTCCTGTTCTGCTTTTGTAAACTCACTAGCTCCTCCTGCAAGTTTATTTATTATATTATGATATTCTTGTCGAACATCCATTTTCCACAAACCATCTCTTTCAACAATTTCTAAAGCAGAATCATCTCTGTTATGTTTCTCTTTTAATTTTTCTGTACATTCACTAATAACTAAAGAATTCAATCCTGATAAAGACATAATATCTGGCATAGATAAAAAACGCCCAGAAATAAAAAAGATTGCTTCAATCAATTTCATACTTTCTTTTTCTTTTGACCAATCAATCTCATCAGCAGTTTTACTTGTTACATCCATAACTAACAAAAGATAGCGGGGTTTAAAAAATTAAACATACTATATAATTTATGAAAAAAAGTATTAAAACCCTATTAACAATAATAACTATCCTAGTAATAATGTTATTTATCTCCAGGTTAACTTCTCCAAGAGAAATTGATGACATCCACCCAAAATGGATTTGTGAACAAGAATACATCAACAAATCAACCACTCTCTGGATAATGCCAATGTGGGGTGGTTCCCCAATTTCTGAAAATAAAGTTTGGTGTGAAGAAATGAAAAAGTCAAACAAAACATTTGGAATGCACGGAATTCAAAGTTGGTATCAAGAATTCAATGAAGAAGTAAATGAAAACGATTTCATTGAAGCAATAGATGAATACGAAAAATGTTTAGGAAAAAAACCAACCATTTTCAAAGCTCCAGCATTAAAAATATCTCCAAAAAACAAAAAACTAGTTGAAAAATATAATATGTCCTTAAGAACTCCTTATCATCAAGCGATTCACAAAGTGTATCATTGCCAAGACACAGGAACATTACCAAACTGGTTTCATGATTTATTTTAAGTATAAATCAATATAAAGTTCCAATTCTTAATCAACCCATGAAAAAATTAGGATTAATTGCCCTGCTTACTTTTTTACCCTTTCTTGGATTTAGTCAAATAGAGAAAGATACTTCCAAATTAAAAACCACAAAAGAAATATTCTATATTCCAAAAACAATTCTCCAAAAAACTTTTAATTTTCAGGATATAAATCAAAATCAAAAAACACAATATAATCTCCTCTTATCAAAAAATGTATCTCTATTCACAGAATATTTTACACCAACTCAAAATTATATAAAATCAGAACAAATTCAAACTGCAGAATTCAAAGCTGGATTAAAAATTAAATTTTAATTTTTATTGTTTTCTTTCTAAGATTTTGTTTAAACTTTAATGATAAAATCTAAAATTTCATTTTGCAGCAATCTGCTGATTGTAAAAAATTACCTGGTTTATAAGATTCTCGTACCGGGAACAAAGTGAAGCGGTAAATTTTTGTATTTTAACCAAAAAGAAAACAAAATCAAATACCAAATCTTTGAATAGCACCAATTCCACCCAACTTAAAAAATTGTTCTCCTTCTGTTGTTTCAACTGAAACTACCTCAACACCAGTTCCCATATTTTCGGCAATAGTTCTGAGTTGTTTGGCTTTTATTTTGTCATAATTTTTTGAAATAATTAAAAGATCAACTGCACCATAATCCAAAGCTTTTTTTACACTATCAAAATGGTAAGGGGTCATTTCAGGACTTTTACCCAAACTATCAAAAAATCTTTCCAAAAGTTTCTTTTCATGAATAATTTCTTGATTAGCCAAAACATCTTGACTTAATTCAACTAATTCCCTTAAGCCAGTCTCAGAAGTATCTCCCTGATCTTTAATTCCAATAATTTTATCTTGTAAAATTGTTGGTAAATATTCTCCATCAACAAATTCATCTTTAGTTGGAATGGGTCCACCAATTAAAATTCCTTTAAGTCTTTTTTCTTCGTAAAATCCTTTTTTCACTTCTTCAGCAATTCTCTTATAAAAATCTTTAGTTAATCCTTCAGTAATTCTGTGAAATCTTTGAGCAGATTGTCCTCCTGCCTTAACTTTTCCCGGAATTCCCGAAGTCATATTCTGAATCATCTCAATTCTCTTTCCAATCAATTGACCAACTGTAGCCTCTTTCCTATCCATTACAACCAAAGCATAAATTTCTCCAATTTCAACCATCGATTCTAACGGCTCCAAAACAAATTCTTTATCACAACGATATAACCTAATTCTCACATCTTCAGGGGGAGAAATTTCCCAGATTTGCATATCTGTTTGTCCTTCAACTTTCGCAATATTTCCTGCAAAAAAAGCAATCCCTTTTTCTGGAGTAACTTTATATTCCTTCAAAGCCCGAATAATTTTTTCCAAAGATTCAGTAACATTTTTTCTTGTAGCAGTTGATTTAATATTTTTAGCTGTTGATTTTTCACCTTCAAGTTGACGACTAACCATATTAATATCATATCCTGATGGAACATAAACTGTAATTAATTCTGTTGCACGTCCACGATGCACTTGCATATCTTTTAGAAACTCTTCTAATTCGGGTCTACTTAATTCTTGTAATGCCATATTAAACTAAGAAAAAGTCGAGTTTTAAAGTTTTGGTACTAAAAAATTTAATAAATGCCTTCTCCCTTTCCCCAACATGGAATCAAACAAAAAATCTCCTGAATTCAATTTTTACGAAGCAGCACTAGTAAAAAAAACTGCCTTATTCAAAGACTGCCTAAATATTGTTGTGGGAGGGGGAAATCTAAAAGCAGATATCCTTTTCGTGGGAGAAGCCCCAGGAAGAAAAGAGGATGAATCGGGAATTCCATTTTCGGGAGCTGCAGGAAAAAATTTAGACAAACTTTTAGAAAAAATTAATTTGAAAAGAGAAGATATTTACATAGCAAACATACTAAAATGTAGGCCTCCACAAAATCGGGACCCCCTACCAGAAGAAATCAAAGCCCATACTCCCTGGTTATTAAAACAAATAAAAGAAATGAAACCAAAAATAATTTGTTCCTTAGGAAACTATGCTACAAAATTCTTTCTAGCAAAAACAAATGTGGATGAGATGAAAAACCAAATAGGAATAACTCAAGTTCATGGTAAAGTTCAAGAAATAGAAATCAAGGGGATGAAAATAAAATTAATTCCATTATTTCACCCAGCAGCAATAATTTACCGAAGACATTTAGAACCAGAATGGCTAAAAGATATGGAAATTGTTAAAAAATTTTGTAAGAACTAAAAAATTATTCCTGAATCTTCTTCAAAATCGTTTCTTTCTTCTTTTGAATAATATTGTGGTGGAACATCAAAACCCTCTTCTTTAAGGTTATTCCAAAATTCTGTCAGCTTCTTAGGTTTAAGCCCACCAAAAACCATGGAATAATATCCAACGTCATCAACTCCCTTATCTAAACTAAACATATTATCTAAACTAATTATTTCTACTTTACCAAAATCAAAATCTTTCCCTTGGCGAACATGCCGGTATTCTCCCTTTTCATTTCCTTCTTTATTTAAATCAATATTATATTCACACCAATCTCCCCTAGAATAAAGAACCTCATAAAACTCAATCATTCTTAAAACTCCTTTCTCTTTATCCAAAATTCCCTTTAGGTAAGAATTTCCAGTTACACTAATCGCATGCCCTTCAAACCAATCATAGAAAGCCATTTTTCTAAAATTTCCAGAAAAAGGAGAAATAGAACTATTTCTAATCTTATTAAAACCAAAATGTACAATCTCTGGAACTTGAGCAGTCGAACCAAATTTATCATAACCTTTGACAACTTCTTCTTTAGACAAAGATTCATTCCACTTTTTCCAAGATTTGAGATTAATCATAAAACTAAATTGATTGAGAGTTTTTAAAAATTATTGTAATTCATCTTTCTCAATAGCTTCGCCAAATCTTTCAAAACGAACATCATAGCCGTTATTCAAAAGTTCTTTTTCAAATTTCAAATGATCTAGAATACATTCTGGTCCAAAATAAACTTCAGTAAAATAACCAAAATCTTTTTCACCACTAGGAGAATCAAAAACTCCTTCCCAAGCAAACATATCATAATCATTGTCATTCAAAATAGAAACATATTTTTTATTTAACAAATTCAGATTATCAGTTGTTTGTTTTGATCCTTCTTTTATGATATCTTTACGATGAAGATATTCGCTGGAAAGTTTTCCCTCATCAAAAAAAACTCCCGCCTTAATTGCTCTTATAGAACTCAACTCATTTTTTAACATCATAGAATTAAATCATTCAAACCTTTTTAAAAATTATTATATTCCACACTCACTAATCAAAAACAAAATATTAGGAGCAACTCCAAACTTTCCTTCTTTAATTTCAGAAATTTTTAACCAATGAACATGGTGTCCTCCATGAAAAAAACACCCATAATTATTAACACTTTTCAAAAGTTCAGCCTTGAAATGATAAAGTTCAATTTCCGTCTCTTCATCTGTTCCAGGTTTTTTCTTCAAATATTTTGTAGATAATTTCCCAATAATTTTGGCAACATAACCAGTTTCTTCTTTTAATTCACGAATAGCACAATCCTCTAAATTTTCCCCTTCAAAAGGTTTCCCTCCAGGAATTTTAAAAAAATCATCTTTTCCATCATGAGAAACTAAAAGTTTTCCATCAGAAACAATAACACAACCAGAAGCAATTATTTTTCCCATTTTACAAATTCCTCAAACTTATCTTTTATTGAATCTCCAAAATACTTAACAAAAAGTTCATCATAATTACCATTAATTGGATTTTTAGAATAATTATTCAAAAATTCAACTAATTTTTTAGCATTCTTATTAGAAATAAATTCTGCAAAATGCCCCCAAATAGAATAAAATAATCTAATTGTTTCTTTAGAATCAAAATCTTTTTCTAAATATCTATATTTAATACAAGAAAAATCCAGATTATTCTCATTTATTAATTCCTTTGTTTTCTTCAAATCAAAAAAATCATTTTCAATGCCATAATGAAGTCTACCCTCAAGAACTATTGCTAAACCTTCATGCAACCAAATTGGTTTTGAAATTTTATAAAAATTCCCCAAAAAAGAATGATTAATCTCATGAACTATTAAATTTTCATAATATTTATCCACCCTATCCAAAAAATCATTTGAACGAACCACAACATCTCCATTCCTTAAACAAGTCCCAGCCCCAAATAGAAAATAATAATATCTTGAATGTTTCTTAAATTCTTCTTCAGTGTCACAAATAAAAACTTTAATCTTTTTTGGTTTTCTTCCAAAAACCATTTCATTCTTTAAAATTCCCTTCTTAACACAATCAAAATGAAATTTATCCAATTTCTTATTTCTAATAATTTCAAAATTTCCCATTTTATTCCAACTTATGAGTCACAATTAAATCTTTCTCAAATGCTTTTAATTTATCAGAAACTTTTATTCCTTTAATTGGGTTCCTTAAACTAATCCCTTTTTCTTTTTTAGTCTTCCAAACTTCACTATTAAAATCCATAATGTCTTGAATTAAACTTAATTCAGAATTACCTTTTTCAGATTTTGGAAATTCCATAGAATGTGCATAAATTCCCCTATCATCTAAAATAAAAGAACTAATTTGTGGAATCACAGGATATACCAAAATTAAAAATCTTTCAAGTAAAAAATGAAGTGTAAACTTAGCAGAATTACTTTCTTCTTCACTAAATTGTTTTTCTGGATTATATGCTCGAGTCTTTACCAATTCTACATAATGTGAAGCAAAAATTTCCCACAAGAATTTCCTAAGTTCTTGCATAGGATGATTAAAATCATAATTAGAATATTTCAAATCCACCCTTTGTGTCAAATCTTCAATATAATCAATAAACAATTTGTCAACTTGCATTAAATCTGGTTTATCCATTGGCTTTTCAAACATGGAAACAAATTTACTAACATTCAAAAGTTTATTCAAAGTTTTCTTTTCAGCTTTAATTCTTTCTCTTGAACAAATAAAATCTCCCTTAGATAAATCACCTTCAATTGAAGACCAAAGACGAAGAGCTTCAGAACCCTCTTCTTTTATAATCTCTTGTGGATCAATTACATTCCCTAAAGATTTACTCATTTTTCTACCTTTTCCATCCAAAATATGTTGGTGTACCCAGACATCTTTAAAACAAGATTTTCCAGTTTCCAAATATCCTCGAAGAAGAGTATAGTATAACCAAGTACGAACAATTTCTTTTCCTTGGGGACGCAATGAACAAGGATATGCCTTTTCAAAAAATTCTGGATTATCTTTATATCGAAGTAAATTTAATTCTGAAATTGAAGAATCAAACCAAGTGTCAAAAACTCTTTGTTCTCCAACCCATTTAACATCTGAAAAATCATTAACTTTTCCAACGACTTTTCCATTTTTCAAAACTTCAAAATCAGCTAAAGGTTTTTCTTTCCAAGGTTGTACATAAATTCCAGCAGTTGGAACACAAAATAATTTTTTGTCTTTAGAATACCAAAGAGGAATCGGGGTAGCATAATATCTTCTTCTAGAAATTGGCCAATCAATTGAAACTGAATCGATCCAAGAATCTAAAATCTTCCTAGAATTTTCAGGATAAAAATTAACATCCTTCACGACTTTTCTCAAATCATCCTTAAATTGCAGTTGTTTCAAATAAAATTCAGGCATCTCAATAAATTCAATTTCAGCTTTACTCCTCTCACTAATTGGAGTTCTATGTACAATTTTTTCTTGTTTAATTAGTAAATTTTTTTCTTTCAAAAGTTCAATAATTTTTTCCCTAGCTTCTTTAACTTTCAAACCTTCAAACACTCCTGCTTTTTTATTCATTGTTCCATCCATATTAATGGCAATTTGTGGAACAAGTTTTTGTTCTCTAAAAAATTGTATGTCTGTTAAATCTCCAGCAGAACACATCATTGCAATACCAGTTCCCTTATCTATTTGTGCCATCGGATGAGATTTAATTGGTACTTCTTTTTTGAAAATTGGAGTGATTGCAGTTTTACCTTCTAAATGTTTATATCTGATATCTTCAGGATTAAAAATAACCATGCCACAAGTACAAATTAATTCGGGTCTAGTTGTTCCAATAATTATTTCCTCCCCAGTTTCCTTAACTTTCCATTTAACATCATTAAAATTAGATTCAATTTCCTTGTAATCAATTTCAGAATCAGAAATAGTAGTCCTAAGTTTTGGATCCCAATTATTAATTCTATTATCCTCATGAATTAATCCTCTTTTGAACAAGTCAACAAAAGTTTTTTGAGTTAATTTTCTATATTCAGGAGAATCAGTTAAATAAATAGAACCAATATCTTCCCCTTCTTTATATGAAGAAAAAGAAATGCCCAATTTTGCAAAAGAATCAATTGATTCAATAGAAGTTTCATTCAATAATTTTTCACAATATTCAACAAACTTTTCACGACCAACTTTGAAAGGAGAAACTCTATATTTTTTTTCAGCACCCATTTCAATTGGAAGACCATTTCTATCTAATCCCAATGGAAACAAAACTTCAAATCCTTTCATTCTTTTATATCTTGCAAAAAAATCCATAAAACAATAAGTCACAGCATGTCCCATGTGAATTGGAGAATTAATGTATGGTGGGGGTGTATCTATCGAATAAATTTTCTTTTTAGTCTCAGGATTAAAAGCAAATTTTTCATCATTCTTCCATTTCTCAGTAATTTCTTTTTCTAAATCAACATTCCAATTTTTAATATCAGCTAAAGCCATAAGAATTTGTATAGATTATAATTTAAAAAATATACTATTCAAAAAAACCAATTAAAATTTTCTTTACTTCTTCTGGAGAATCTTGTTCCAGCAATCTTTTTGCTAACCCAGAATCAAATTTTTCAGTAAAAGACTTAAAATGATGTTCTATATCTACTAAATTATATTGTCTAAAAGGATTTTTTTCATTTTTTTGCCAACTCAAATCTCCAAAATTATTTTTATATTTGCCAACTAATTTTGTATCTTGATTCTTCAATAACCAAAGATTAAATTTATTATATCCTTCAATTTCATTAATTTCACAATAATATCCATTATCCATAACTAATCTTCAATTATGATAATTTAAAAGTTCTTCTATGACCCACAAAAACTTTTAAAAACTTCCCAATTCTCAATATTCCATGGCACAACAACAAGGAATCAACATGCCCTCTGGATTTGGGGGATTAGTAAGCTATAAAGAAGAGTACGAAAGTAAATTTATGCTAAAACCAGCACATGTGATTGGATTCATTATCCTTATTGCATTATTCAGGATTGGTTTGCCCTATTTTTTCTAAAATGCTTGGAGGAGTTAACCCTAGGCAAATGCAGGGGATGATGAAAAAGATGGGAATTTCTCAAGATGAAATTTCGACAGAAAGAGTTATTATTGAAAAAACTGATGGAAACAAAATAATTATTGAGAATCCCTCGGTAACAAAAATAAAAATGCAAGGACAAATTAGTTTTCAGATTTCTGGAGAAGTCCATGAAGAATCAATAGAACCAGAAATTTCAGAAGAAGACATAAATACAATTATAGAAAAAACAAATTGTTCAAAAGAAGAAGCTAAGGAAGCACTTGAAAAAACAAATGATCTTGCCGAAGCTATTTTGGAATTATCTTAGCAAAAACATAAATATAAAAAGGAAAATTCCTTTATACGTCACAGTTCTAAAATGGAAAATATTATACAAGAAAAAATAAGCGCAGATCACTTACTTTATGTCAGTTTAAAATATACTAAAACTTGCGACGTTATCATGAATCTTTTACTCCGATGGAGAAAAATGATCGATACTGGAATAATTGCAATGTTAAATCATGCAAAAAAACAAAAAAAAATAAATTCTGTTTCAGAAAATGCAATTGGGAGAATAAAAGAAATTAAAGAATTATTCAAAAAAGACCAAGAATTCTTAGAAGTTATTAATTTTTTCATGATGCTCCGTAAATTGGAAGATTTGAAAAATGAAAGAATCGGGGAATTCAGAAAAAACGTAGCACTTAAAATTCAATTTAAAGGAGAAGAAATTAATGTGAATTTGGAACAATTAAAAATTTATGCGGAAATGCTTGAAAAATTCATCCAAACAACAAAACAATTTCTTTTAAAAAAATAAGATGAAAAAAGTAATAGTAATAACCTCTGGAAAAGGGGGAGTGGGAAAAACAACAACGGCAATAAACCTTGGTGCAGCATTAAATAGTTTTGGGAAGAAAGTTTTGGTGATAGATGCTAATCTTTCAACCCCAAATATTGGAATTCATTTAAATTCCCCAGAGGTTCCAATAAATTTAAATCATGTTTTGGATAAAAGGGCACAAGTTTTTGAAGCAGTATATGAACATGAATCTGGATTAAAAATAATGCCTTCTTCCCTATCAATAAAAGAATTAAAAAAAATAAAACCAGGAAACATAAAAAAATTCAAAAATGAATTTTTAGAAATTGCTGATTATGTAATAATCGATAGTGCTGCAGGATTAGGTATTGAAGCATTGACAGTAATTGATTCTGCAGATGAATTGATTTTGGTAACAAATCCTGAAATGCCCTCAATAACTGATGCACTTAAAACAATTAAAGTGGCTCAAGAAATGAAAAAAGAAATTGCAGGAATAATAATAACGAGAGTTCAAAAAAATAAATCAGAACTTTCTCCAGAAGTTGTAAAAGAAATGTTAGAAATTCCCGTTTTAGGAATGATTCCAGAAGACAACGTAATGCAACAAGCATTGAAATTAAAAAATGCAGTAATACATACCCACCCTAAATCTAAACCCTCAAGAGCATACAAAGAAATTGCTGCAAAAATTTCAGGAGAAGAATACGATTCAGATAAAGACAAAGAAAAACTTTGGAAAAGATTTCTTAAACAGTTTAAGAGATATTAAAATTTTTTTCTAAAAAATTAACCAACTCTTGAACCATTAGCAATTTTTCCTTCAGGACTAATCAAAATAACTTCCTTATGATCCCCTGTTGAAGCTGCAAGAAGCATTCCCTGTGATTCAATACCTCGCATCTTTCGAGATTTTAAATTTGAAAAATAAATAATTTTTTTCCCCTTTAATTTCTTTTTATCATAATATTCTTTAATTCCGGCACAAATTGTTCTTTTTCCGAGTTCTCCAACATCTAAACTTAATTTAAACAATTTATCTGCACCTTCGATTTCTTCTACGTTTTCGATTTCAGCAACCCTCAAATCAAGTTTAGTCCAATCTCCAAATCCTACTTCGCTAGTTGTCATAACTCCTTCAATCTTTTGAGATTTATTAGTGTTTTCTTTTTTCTCAATTTTATTCTCAACCTTTTCAAATAAATTTTTTCCTTTTACAACTTTGACTTTATCGCTCAAGGATTTTTCAAAATCTTTTAAATTGAATTCCCAGCCCCCAAATTTTTCTGCTATTTTCTCACAAGTTTCTGGAATAAAAGGATAAAGTAAAATTGAAATTTTCTTAATAGCATCAGCTAGTTCATAAAGAACTTTTTTATTCTTTGTCTCCCATGGTTTTTCATGTTGAATATATTCATTACAATCATCAATGAATCCGAAAATTTCATTTAAAACTTTATCAAATTCAAAATTTTCCATCAATAAATTAATTTTGCCAAAATCCACTTTCAAACCATTTTCACATTTCTTCATCCCATTCTTTTCAATTAAACTCACAACTCTAGAAACTAAATTACCCAATTTATTTGATAATTCCCCATTATGTCTATCAACCAATGCTTGTTCTGAAAAATCCCCATCTTCACCAAATACAAAATTCCTACACAAAATATACCTTATTGAATCTGCATCATACTGTTTTAATAATTCAATTGGAGAAACAACATTTCCAACCGATTTAGACATTTTTTTTCCATCCACAGTCAAAAAACCATGAACAATAATTTCCTTGGGGATATCAAGTCCAGCACTAAGTAACATTCCTGGCCAAATTCCCGCATGAAATCGGAGCATATCTTTACCCACAACATGAACATCAGCAGGCCAATATTTTTCAAACTTTTTTTTAGGATACCCAATGCCAGTCAAATAATTTGTTAAAGCATCACACCAAACATACATAACTTGGGTGTCATCGTCTGGAACAGGAATTCCCCAAGGAAGAATATTTTTATTTCTAGAAAAACTTACATCTTGAAGTCCATCTTTAATTAAAGATAAAAAATCATTTTTCCATCGCTGAGGATATATTTTTAATTCATCACTCAAAATCAATTTTTTAATTTTCTCAGAATATTTACTCAATTTAAAAAAATAATTTTCTTCAGAAATTTTTTCTATTTTTAGTGAAGGATGATCAGGGCATTGGTTTTCAATTAAATCTTTTTCTGTAATAAATCTTTCACATCCAGAACAATAATTTCCAGAATATTCTTTTTTGTAAATATCTCCTTTTTTAACAAGAGTCTCCCACATTTTAACAACTCCTGGCCAATGAGCTTTTTTGTCTGTAGTTCTAATAAAAGCAGAATTTGATATGTTTAATCCTTTTGTCAATTCTTCAAAAGCATTTGAATTTCCCTCAACAAATTCTTGGGTTCCAACTCCTTGCTTTTTTGCAGTTTGAAAATTTTTAACTCCATGTTCATCAGTTCCTGTTAAAAGGAACACATCTTTTTCAAGTAGTCTGTTCCATCTAGCTAAAACATCTGCCTGAACAATCTCTAAAGCAAATCCAATGTGGGGAGGAGCATTCGCATAAGGAATTGTTGTTGTAACATAAAATTTTTCTTTCACCATAGAAAAAAATACAGATTACAATATATAAAATTATTTAATATTTCAAAACATAAATTTTCATGACTCAATATATGATGAGACAAGAAAAAGATTTCGACCACCTAGAATATGCCTTAAAAAATTATGAATTATTGGGCTTATTTATTCGGCCTTGCTTTACAGGAGATCATACAAAAAACATCATTAACATGAAATTGAAAAATGAAGAATTCAAATTTATCAAAGAAAATAACTTTACAATTTATGTTAAAGAAAAACCAATCATTACCTTCCCCCTAAATAGATATTTGGGAAATTTCTCTGTTGAACACCTAGATGAAAAGGGAATTCCTTCCTGGAATGATCATTTTCACCCTATGGACCCTGGACTCCCAAAAGTTCATTCTACTTTGTTAAGAAATGACTTGGATAATTTATTAATTGAAATTGAATTTAAAGGAAAAATAAAATTGGAACAAGATGGTTATTATGGAACACACATAAATCAACAATATTGGAAAATTATTTAGAATACAAATTTGCAACATAATCTTCAATATTTCCTTTCTTCCTCTCAACTAAATCATCATCCTTCTTTGGAACCAAACCTTTCCAATTCAAATATTCAAAAGAAGTTCTTGAATTAAAACTGGCAAACAAATACCTAAATTTAGTCCCTTCAACTTTTCCTCCAACTTGTCGAACAGGTTCAATTCCAGAATTAATTTTTTGTAATGAACCCATTAATTGTGTTAACTTTGCTTTCCTAAAACGATCATCAACAATCACCACGTGATATCTTATCCCCAAATATTCTTCTCCCGAGGCTTCATAATTCCACCGAACATGCCTTTCCTTATTTGAAATTCTTTTTGAATAATTTATTTTCTCCATAAAATTTCAAACACCCGAAGCTATAAAAATATAATTATACTAAAAACAACATGAAAAAAGGTGAAAAGATTTCTGAAAAAGAATTAAAACATCATTCAAGGAGGCTCTCAATTAAAGAAGGAATTTTTTGGACAATTCGTCAATCTTTTGGGGCAAATTATGTGGTGCCTTTTTCAGTTGCAATTGGTGCTTCCAATTCAATAATTGCAATAATAAATTCACTTTGGCACATAGCTTCAGTAACCCAAATTTTTGGAGGAAACCTTGTAAAAAAAACTAAAAGAAAAACCATTCTTAATAAAACTCTTTTATCCGAATCTTTCTCTTGGTTATTTCTTGCAATAATTGGGATTCTTTACCTTAAAGGAATTGCAACTCACTTACTACCTTATCTAATAATCTTAGACTTTGCATTAATAATGGCGACATCTGGAATGGGACATCCAGCATGGTTTTCTTTGATTGGTGACCTCGTCGATCCAAAATTTAGAGGAAGATGGTTTTCAAAAAGAAACACAATTCTTTCTTTTACAACTGTTATCTTAACAATTGGGGCTGCATTAATATTAGAACAATTTACTAACCACAGCAAAGAAACTATTGGATTTATTCTTTTCTTTACACTCGCGTTCTTAGCTAGAATTTATTGTAAAATTATAATGAATAAGCACTATGATCAAGAAAAGAAAAAGAAGAAAGAAAAAAAATATAACATAAAATTATTTCTAAAAGAAATCACCACATCAAATTTTGGAAAATTCGTTCTATTCAGAACAATGTTTTCATTTGCAGTTGGATTGAGTGCTCCCCTAGTTGCAATTTATCTTTTAAAAGAACTTCAATATGATTATTTCACATATATTTTAATCATCCTTTCTGGGACAATATTTTCCATAATAACTCTAAACTTGTGGGGAAAAATTGCTGATCGATTTGGAAATTACAAAGTAATTGCATTAACAACAATATTAATTCCTCTTACCCCCATCTGGTGGATCCTTTCAATGATTATGATTGGTTCAGATTTTACTTGGTTAACACCAACAATTCTAAAAATTTATTTATTCATAATTCCAGGATTAATTGGGGGATCAAGTTGGTCGGCATTTTTAATGGCTTCAGGAAATTTCATTTATGATAATATTTCAAAAGAAAGAAGAGCAAAAGCAATTTCATATCTCAACTTATTTATGGGACTGGGAGCAATGACTGGGGGGTTTATCAGTGCAGCATTACTAGGAATAATTAAACCAATAATAGTAAAAGATTTTATCATCTCAACATTATTCATAATTTTTAGTATTGGTTTTATTCTAAGAGCGATTATGGTTTCATTCTGGGTTCCAAAATTAAAAGAAAAAATGAAAATGAAAAAATTCAAAGGTTTAACAGAAATGAAAAAAATTATTCTAAAAGATTCAAAATCAACTTTTTCGGAAGATATTCATGAAATTTCATCGATTCCAGGATACATAACAGAAAAGTAAAAACTTTAAAACCTAGCATCTTTATTATTCAACTATGTTAAAGAAAAAAAATTGCAATAATTGTAATAAAAAAGTAAAATCAAGCTATGACTTTTGCCCTAATTGTGGTTTTGAACTAAAAAAACCTTCCCAAAATTGGGGAATGTTGGGAAAAAATGATTCAAAACAAAAAAACCCACAAATGAAAATGTTTGGAGCGGGAATAACAGGAGGAATAATAAATAAAATAGCTTCAAAAATGATAAATGAATTATCAAAATCTCAAAATGGATTAAATGGTTTGAATGAAAAAGACCTAAATAAAACTATGAAACAATTAATACCTGGAGTAAAAATAATTTTTAAAAAAAACCCAAACAATCTCACAACTCAAAAAGAAGAAAACACTAAATTTCTCCCAATTGAATTTAATAAAAATAGTTTAGAAAAATGGAAAACTTTGAATAAAAAAGAACCAAAATCAAATTTAAAAAGAATAGAAAATAAAATTAAATATGAAATTGAAGTTCCAGAAGTAGATTCAATAAAAGATGTATCAATTATCAAACTCGAAAACAGTTTGGAAGTAAGAGCAATTGGAAAAAAGGAAGCGTACCTAAAACAAATTCAAATTGATTTACCCTTAAAAAAATATTCTCTACTTGGGGGTATTCTAACCCTTGAAATGGATGCAACAGATTAAGATTTCACAACTTTTATAAATCAATTTTATCTAAAAAATCTATATCAGATGATCCAATAGCTCAGTCTGGTAGAGCGCTGCTCTGATAAGGCAGAGGTCCACGGTTCAAATCCGTGTTGGATCATTTTTTCTAAATAACTCTATATAAATTTTAATCTATATTTACACGTCAAAACGCGAGTCCATGATTAAGTGCAAAATTTAACAAATTTTGTGCTTGTGGGGGCGATAGCAATCTCCAAATCCGGGTTATCATTTTTCATTAAAATTAGGTTAAATTTTTCATATTCAAAAAAGATCCCAAAAGCTTTTTAAACCATTTATCTCTCAAATATTCATGACAAAAGGATTATATCATTATCTAAGACAAGCTTGGAAAAAACCAGATGCCAAAGAATTAAGAGAAAGAATGACTGAATGGAGAAAATCAAATGTTTTCACAAAAGTTGATAAGCCATTAAGAATAGATCGAGCAAGATCTCTTGGTTACAAAGACAAAAAAGGATTTTCAATAATTAGAATAAGAATTAAGCGTGGAGGCCACAAAAGACCAAGACCAAATAAGGGTAGAAGATCAAAAAGATTACATACTAGAAAAAATCTAAAAATGTCCTACAAATGGATTGCTGAACAAAGAGTTTCTAAAAAATTCACAAATTTAGAAGTATTAAATTCATACATGATAGGTAAAGATGGAATAAATTATTTTTTCGAAGTTATTTGTGTAGATCCTCAAAAACCAGAAATACAAAATGATAGAACTATGAAATGGATTTGTAAAGGACAAAACAAAAATAGACCAGAAAGAGGAATTACTTCTGCAGGTCAAAAATCTCGTGGTTTAAGAAGTAAGAGTCCAACTTCTAAAGTTAGGCCAAGTGTTAGGGCCGGAATGAGACGTGGAAAATAAATTTATTCAATTTCCAAAAACTTTTTAACTCTTTAATTCTTAAATAAATTATGAAAAAGAATTTCACAACACAAGAGGCAAAACAAAGAGGAGAAGAACTTGAAGTTGATTGGACAAAATTCGACATTGAACAATTTAGAATTGGAATGGGAATTGAACTCGAACATGGAATAATTGACTTGAAAACCAATGTTTCTAACGATGATCCCTTAACAACAGCAAAAATAGCACTTGCACATCTCAACGAATTCGCTGATTATTACACAAGACTTTTAGAAATGGAAGAAGAAGCAGAAAAATATTGGAAAGACAAATCTGAAAAACATGAAACTTCTGAACACACAAAAGAATTAGCAATCAAAGAAGGGTTATAATTATTTTAAAAAATTAATCCAATCATCTAATCGCTTAATTTGATTTCTCCGATTAGCTCCACTACTTGATGGCAAAATGAATGTTTCGTAACCCAACTCTGAAAAATTTTCAGAATAAATTCCCGCAACCTTTCCATTCAAACCAACCTTTTCAATAGCAGGCCAACGCTCTTTCAAATCTTTAAAATTATTCAGAAAAAAACCCCAAATTCTTCGATCAGAAGACCCCCAACTCCTTTGACAATCAGAATAAACATCCCAAAGACCCAAACCTTCGTTCAAAATACTTTCAATTCGCTCTGAATAATGCATTGATTTAAAATCTTTAGCATAAATATTTCCAAGAATCTTCCACAAATCATTTGTCTTATCAAAATAATATTCTTTAGCAATCAAAGATCGTTCTCCCGGAAAACTCCCCATGATTAAATTTGATGTTTTTTCATCAGCAATAATTGACAACCCTTTTTTCCAAATCATAAATAATAAAAGTTTTCAAATTTTAAAAAGATAATTGTCCCATAAACTGCACATAGTACTTAAATTTTCACCACATTCCAAAAACATGAACCAAAACATATATAAACATATGAAATCTTATTCATATGTAATTCTTGAGAAAATAGATAAGGGAGAACAAAAAATATGACACATGAATTAATAAAACTACCTTTTGAAACAAATGCTTTAGAACCATTTATGGACAAAGAAACAGTTGAAATCCATTATGGCAAACATCATCAAGGATACATCGATAAACTTAATGTAACAATTGAAAATTATCCAGAATTAGAAGGTAAAACTGTTGAATGGTTATTAGAAAACATAGCAAACATTTCTAGTGAAATTAGACAAAAGGCCATTAATTTTGGGGGGGGAGTTTACAATCATAATTTCTTTTGGTCAATATTAAAAAAAGAAATCTTATTCAATTCCAAATCAGAAATAGGAAAAGCAATTATTCAAAAGTTTGCAAACTTTGAAATATTCAAAGAAGAATTTGAAAATAAATCAAATACTCTTTTTGGGAGTGGTTGGGTTTGGTTAGTTCTAAACAAAAATGAATTGGAAATAATCCAAACTACAAACCAGGAATCCCCCCTTTCAGGAAAAATGATTCCCTTGATTAACCTTGATGTTTGGGAACATACTTATTACTTAAAATATAAAAACCAAAGACCAGAATTCACAAAAAACTTCTGGAATATCCTAGATTGGGAAAAAGTTAATGAACTTTACATTAAAGCAAAACAATAATTTTATTTATATTTTATTTTGTTTAATTATTTTCGGATGAGTCTAATGGACTCAGAAATAAACAAAGTGACAACATAGAAAGTAGCTCTGTTGAATTCAACATCTACTATTATATTTATAAAAAAGAATAAAAACTTTAAAACATATAAAAATATATGAAAAAAAGAATTTTTAATATCTTAGCAAAAATCCTTTCAATTTTGTACATCATATTAATTACTCTTTTTGCATTAGACACAAAATTATTTTCATTAGGTTTCTTAATACATCTAATTCCCACAATCATTTTGATTATTTGCCTATTTTTCGCATGGTCGAAACCTAAAATAGGGGGAATTTTATTTATGTTAGCAGGAATTGGAACAATGATCTTTTTTAACACATACAAAGAATTAATTCCATTCATAATAATCACAATAATTCCATTGCTCATTGGTATCCTATTTTGGTTCAATAAGAAATCTTAAAAATGCCTTCAACTTAATTAAATTATGAGGTATGAAAAATTAGCACAATTATATGAAGATTTATCTTCTACAACAAAACGCCTTGAAAAAATAAATATTCTTTCAAAATTCTTAGAACATTTAAAAGAAGAAGATTCGGATATAATCTATTTAATTGAAGGGAATATTTATCCAGATTATGACGAAAGAAGAATTGGAATTTCAAATCAACTAGCAATAAAAGCCATTTCAAAAGCAACAGGAACTCCAACAGCAAAAGTCAATAGTCTCTGGAAAAAAATAGGAGACATTGGAGAAGTTGCAAAAGAATTAATAAAAAAGAAAAAACAAATGACTTTAGCTTCCCATGTAATCACTACAAAAAAAGTAATTGAAAACTTAAGAAAACTTCCAAAATTAATTGGTAGGGGAACGGTAGATCACAAATTAAAACTTATCGTTGAACTTTTAACTTCAGCGTCACCGATTGAAGCATTATATCTTGTAAGAACATTAATTGGGGATTTGAGAATTGGAGTTCAAGAATCCACAATAAAATATGGAATACTAAAAGCATTTTTTAAAAACAACAAAGAATACGAAGACAGATTACAAAGAGCTATTGATAAATCAAATGATTTGAAAGTAGTTTTTACAATTGCTAAGAAAGGAAAAATAAAAGAACTAGATCAAATAAAGTTAAAAGTGGGCCATCCAATAAAAGCAATGCTTGCACAAAAAGCAAAAAACATAGACGATGCATTCAAAAAATTAGGAACCCCCATGGCAATTGAATACAAATATGATGGATTCAGAATGCTAATTCACAAAGCAAACAACAAAGTAACTCTTTTCACAAGAAGCTTAGAAAACGTAACAAAACAATTTCCAGAAGTAGAAAATTATGTTAATGAATTTATCAAAGGAGATTCGTTCATCTTGGATTCAGAAGCGGTAGGATATGACAAAAAAACAAAAAAATACACTGATTTCCAAGCAATTTCCCAAAGAATTAGGAGAAAACATAAAATAGGAGAAATGCAAAAAAAACTTCCTGTTGAAGTAAATATATTTGATGTTTTATATCACGGCGGAAAAAGTAAATTGGATATTCCTTTCAAAAAAAGAAGAAAAATTATTGAAAAAATAGTTACAAACCATCCCTATAAATTAATTGCTTCAAAATTCAAAACAACTTCAAATAAAAAAGAAGTTGAAGAATTTTATAAAAAAGCATTGAAAGATAAACAGGAAGGGATCATGATGAAAAACTTAGATGCTGAATATAAACCAGGTAGAAGGGTTGGACACATGTTAAAATTAAAACCAGAAACAAATGAATTGGATTTAGTGATTACTGGAGGAGAATGGGGGACAGGAAAAAGGGGTGGATGGATATCTTCCTTTATTCTTTCATGTAAAAAAGGAAGCAGATATTTAGAAATAGGGAAAGTTGGAACAGGAGTTTTAGAAAAAACAATAGATGAAAACTCAATTACATTTGACAAATTAACAGAACTTCTAAAACCATTGATCATTGAAGAAAAAGCAAAAAACATCAAAATCAAACCAAAAATAGTTGTATCAATAACATACCAAGATATTCAAAAATCCACAAATTATGAATCGGGTTGGGCATTAAGATTTCCAAGAATAACAACCCTCAGGGAGGACAGAACTGCAGCAACTATTGCAACATTAGAAGAAATAGAAGAAGATTTCAAAAATTCTAAACATCAAAGTTATAGGTATGGTTAGGATTATTCTTTATTAAAATTTCTTAAATTTTATAGTTCCTTTTTTTACATTTTCGTAAATCGAAATATTTTCTAAAAAAAATAGCCGAATCATACCATAATCATTTTCAGGAATTATGGAAAATTGCTAAATCTTAAAACCAACAAAAAATAAAAACTCCAATAATCTCTATTTAATATGTCAGAAAAACTAAATCAATATCTTTCAATAATAATTAAACTAATTTTGATACTTTCAATAATAACTTCAATAAATAACCATTTATGGCACATAGCTTCTACAAATTTATTTCTCCTAATTTTAACCTTTACCCCGGAAATTTTAAAAACTTCGACAAAAATAAAATTCCCTAAAGAATTTGAATTAATGATTCTTGTTTTTGTAGTAATAACATTATTTTTGGGAAACATAAAAGGAATAGTAGTGCCAATAATGTTTGGTTTAGGGACTGGGTTAATAGCTCTTTTAATTCTTTTCATATTATATTCTAGCAACCAAATAAAAAGAAATTATTTTCTCACTACTATTTTCTCTTTTACATTTGCAATTAGTTTCGGTCTAGCCTTAGAAATATTAAAATTCTATTTAAAAAAAATAATTGGTCAACCATTAACTCCAGATGTTTATATTTTCACAATGATAAATTTAACTTACGTAATAATTGGGGCAATAATAGCTTCAACAATCGGATTTATTTATCTAAAAACGAGATTCCAATTTATAGAAAAATTATTAAAAAAAATAATCAAATCAAATCCTGAATTATTCCAAAAATCAAATTCAATAAAAGAAATAATTCAAGAAATAAAACAAGGGGAAGGAGAAAAACAAGAATTTAAATCTACCCTTAGAACAAACCTCCACATAAATGAAAAAGATAAAAAAATTGAACATGCAATTCTAAAAACAATTACTGGATTTTTAAATTCTGAAGGGGGAATCTTATATGTGGGGGTAACAGATGAAGGAAAAATTCTCGGAATAAAAAAAGATAATTTTGAAAATCCAGATAAATTTCATTTACATTTCATAAACCTATTCAAACAAAAGATAGGGAAAAAATATATAAACCAAATTAATTCAAAAATCATTTCAATAGGGGAGAGGAATATTTTCAGAATAGAATGTAAAAAATCCAAAAAACCAATATTCCTAAATGATGGAAAAGATGAATTCTTTTATACCCGAATCGGACCCCAAACAATTGAGCTAAAAGGTTCTGAATTAATTGAATATGTTGGGAAAAAATTTAAAAAAAACTAAATATTTTCCAAAAACCTTTATAAAGGATTTCCTCCCTTAAATATCATGGTAGCAACAAAAACAACAAAAGTAAAAAAAACAATAAAACCAAAAAAAGATTCTGAGTATAAAATACAAAATATTGTAGCAACAACTGCATTAGAAAAACCAGTACCATTAACAAAATTAGCAAGAACTCAACCAAATACAGAATATAATCCAGAAACATTTCCTGGATTAGTTTTAAGAATAAAGGAACCAAAATCAGCAGTTCTTGTTTTCTCATCAGGAAATCTTGTGTGTACTGGAACAAAATCATTGCCTCAAGTAAGATTAGTAATTAATGAAGTCATCAAACAACTAAAAAAAGTGAATGTTAATGTGACAATTAAACCAAAAATAAAAGTACAAAATATTGTAGCCTCTGGAACGATCAATTTACAACTTAACTTGAATTATTTGGCATTAGAAATGGAAAATACAGAATATGAACCCGAACAATTTCCCGGATTAGTTTACAAATTAGAGAATCCAAACGCAACATTCTTACTTTTCTCAAACGGAAAACTTGTTTGTACTGGTACAAAGAATAAACAAGAACTTGAATCTTCAATGGAAAGACTCTTGAAAAATGTCAAACAAGCTTTGAAAGGTTACAAAAAGTAATTTTTCTGAAATCCCTAATTCTATTACAATCATTTTTATAAATCGTATATACATTTTTCTTAAATGGAAGGGGAAATAGATTTTACACAAAATTTGCCAGACGATTCTGAGAAAGACGAAGAAAAAAAAGAAATGAGTCGCAATTCTAAACAAGAGGAATTGATTCTTGAAGCAAAAAGATTTATTGAATCCTATAAAAAAAATCTAAAACATTCATTAAGAGATGAAAATAATGTAATTTACATAGATTTTATGGAAATTGCAGAAGAATCTCCCGTACTATCTGAAGAACTAATAAAAAATCCAGAAGAAAGCCTAAGAATTATGGAACTTGCAGTAGAAGACACTGGATTGACATCTAATGTTAGGGTAAGATTATTTAATTTGCCCAAATCAAATGAAATATTGGTAAGAAATATTAGAGCCAAACATTTGAACGAAACAATTGTAATTGAAGGTATAATTCGTCAAGCATCAGACGTTAGACCCCAAGTAGTTAATGCAAAATTTGAATGTCCAAGTTGTGGAACAATTATTTCAGTATTACAAATGGAAAAAAAATTCCGTGAACCTTCAAGATGTTCTTGTGGTCGAAGGGGGGGATTTAAACTAATCTCAAAAGAAATGGTAGATACCCAAAGATTAATTATTGAAGAAGCCCCAGATATGCTTAGTGGAGGGGAACAACCAAAAAGAATTAATGTTTTTGTTAAAGAGGATTTGGTCGATCCAAAAATGGAAGTTAGAACAACTCCGGGATCTCGTGCAAAAGTTATTGGAATTTTAAAAGAAGTTCCAGTTCCATTATCAACTGGGGGAATGTCAACCAGATTCGAATTAGCAATTGAAGTTAACAACATAACTCCCTTGGAAGAAACTTTTGAAGAATTAAACATATCTGAAGAAGATGAAATACAAATTAAAGAATTGGCTGCAGATCCAAATGTATTAGACAAATTAAGAGAAAGTATTGCACCAAGTGTTTGGGGATATAAAGAAATCAAAGAATCTTTACTTTTGCAATTATTTGGGGGTGTTCAAAAAGAAAAACCAGATGGAAATAAAACCAGGGGAGACATCCACATAATGATGATAGGGGACCCAGGGGTGGCAAAATCAGTAATCTTGGGGTTCATGGCAAAGATCTCACCAAAAGGACGTTACGTGGTAGGTAAATCAACTTCAGGTGCTGGATTAACAGCAACAGTAGTAAAAGATGAATATTTGAAAGGGTGGTCTTTAGAAGCCGGAGCAATGGTTTTAGCAAACAAAGGACTCGTTTGTATAGATGAATTAGAAAAAATGGACCAACAAGATCAATCTTCCATGCATGAAGCACTTGAACAACAAACTGTTTCAATTTCCAAAGCAAACATTCAAGCAACATTAAAAGCTCAAACTTCAGTACTTGCAGCTGCAAACCCAAAATTCGGAAGATTCGACCCAACACAAGGAATACCTCAACAAATAAATCTACCACCAGCCCTAATTAATCGTTTTGATGTAATTTTCACAATGAGGGATGTTCCAAATTTAAGCAATGACACAAAAGTGGCAGATCATATTTTGGGGGAACATCAAAATGAAGCAAAAACTATGGCTATTGAAAAAGAATTATTTCGTAAATATATTGCATATGCAAGACAAAGAATAAAACCAGCATTAACAAATGAAGCTGTTCAAAGAATGAAAGAATTTTATGTGGGGCTCCGGAATAGACCAATGATTGAAGGACAAGAAATGAGAACAATTCCTATTTCCGCTAGACAATTAAATTCCTTAATTAGAATGGCAGAAGCTGCAGCAAAACTAAGAATGTCGGAAACAGTAGAAGGGAAAGATGCCTCGGTAGCAATAGATTTGATGAAATATTATTTAGAACAAGCAGGAATGGATGAAGAAACAGGACAAATTGACATAGACAAAATTAGTGGGAGAATGAGATCTAGTCAAAGAAACAAAATCTTTTCATTAAAAGAAATTTTAAGGCAATTAAAAGATGAACTTGGAGAACAAATTCCTTTAGAAAAGATTATTGAAAAAATGAAAGGACAAATGAATGAATCCGAAATTGAAGACACACTAAAAAAACTAAAAGAAGCCAATGAAATTTATGAACCTAGAAGAGGAATCTTTGGATTAATCTAACTACTCAAACATCTACATAAATATTTAAAAACCATTTTTTCTTTTTCCCCCCATGACAGATCAGTATAAGAGGAATATTGCATATAAATTGAGAATAGGTGATATTTTGCTAGGCAAACCAATTTCTGAAGGAGACAAATTTCTATACTTAGAATTAGGAGAAAGAAAAATTTCAAGGGTAAATATCATAGGAAATATTGTGGATAAATATGAAAGTGAAGGAGATAAACAATATATGTTTTTCACACTTGATGATGGGTCTGGGCAAATCAAACTTAAAATTTTTGGAGAAGATTCTCTTAAATTCAAAGAAATCACACAAGGACAAACTGTAACAATAATTGGTGTTACAAGAAATTGGAATAATGAAACATATGTACAACCAGAAATAATAAAAGAATCAGATTCAAAATATTTGTTAATCAGAAAACTTGAATTAGAAAAAAATAGAAACACAAATGCAAAACCAATTGAAGATAAAAAAGAAATCAAAGCAATCAAAGATCAAATATTAGATTCAATCAAAGAATCAGAAAAAGATGGTGGAATTGATACAGATCAAATCATAATGAAATTTAGAGATGTTTCAACTGAAATAATAAACGAAGAAATAAAAAAACTCCTTGAAGAGGGAATTATTTTCGAACCAAGGCCAAGTAGATTAAGATATCTTGGTTAAATTTTCTTTCGTAACCTTTAAAAAACATATTCCTGTCAATTCTCTTATGCCATTTAAAAAATTATCTAAGAGAGTTTCTCTAGAAGAATTAGCAGATAAAGAAATCAAAATAGGATTCCCAGAAGGAATGAGAAAAGGAACAATTCAAGAAACAAAAGATCCTTCATATCCCTATCAATTTAATTTCACTCAAATGGATATCAATAAAACAATATATCTCAAAAAGACAGATATAAAAATTTCAAAAAAAGAAATTCGATATGTTCCAAATTACTATGCTTTAGAAAACCATTTTTAAAACTTTTCATAAGGTTTGAACTTAAACAAAGCTTAAAAACTCATTTTCTTTTTTATTTTGATGGAATCTTATGAAGAATTATTAAATAAAGCCTATGAACAAGTTAAAGTTGTAGGGGGATCTGGTGAAAGATTCAAAATTCCAAAAGTAGAAGGAAGATTTGAGGGTAAAAAAACAATCATTACAAACTTCTTCCAAATAGCCTCCCACATAAGACGTAAACCAGAACAATTTTTAAAATTTTTATTAAAAGAGTTGGCTGTTAAGGGATTTGTTGAAGGAGAAAGAATTATTATCAACGGAAAAGTTTCAAGTAAAGTAATGGATCCAAAAATAGAACAATATGTAACCGAATTTGTGCTATGTCGTGAATGTAAAAAACCAGATACTGAATTAATTAAAGAAGGTAAACAGACATTAATTCATTGTTTGGCATGTGGTGCAAAACACCCCGTGAGACACCAAATATAATAACTAAGGAGAAAGGAGGATAAAAATAAAAATGACAGTAACAGGATATTGTGTTGTATGTGGAAAACCAGATAAAGAAAATGGTAAAAACATACCCATGAAAGACCCAGTAATTGGAAAAACTTCAAGAGGAGGATATATGGCAAAAGGAATTTGTTCTAAATGTAACAAAACAAAAATGTGTGCTATGATGTCTAAAGATAATGCGGAAAAAGCAATTGCAGACGGTGAAGCTAAAAAAGGCTTCTAAATAAACATATTTTATTTTTTATTTTTTTTAATTAACTTTTGAAAGAGAAAAACAAATGATAGTAAATATTATTAATTCGCATAGAGATACTGTAGCAATAGCAGATAAAGAACTAATTGGTAAACAGTTTTTTGAAGGGAAAAAACAATTAGATGTAAAAAAATCATTTTATGCTGGAGAAAATTCCAAAGAAATGACAGAAGAAGAAGTAAAAGAAATAATTATTGACTGGTCCAGAGAAGATGCAACTTTTAATATAGTGGGGGAAAAATCTGTTTCATTAGCAACTGAAATGAATTTGATTTCAGAAGAGGGAATTGGTAAAATAGATGGAATTCCCTATTCTTTAATTTTACTTTAAATCTTCAAAGGTTTTGATAAAGTCCAAAGTAATTTGGCATATTCTCTAAAAGAATCAGCAACATCTTTATTATCAATAACTATAGACATTGATTTGTGCAAATTAATTCCAATGCTCACGGTGGAAGCATAAACTTCAATCCAAGCATGGGTAACAATTCCTTTTGGCATAATTCTTACTTCACTATTTTTATACTTGGACGAATTTTTTGCAATCTCTTTTACATAATCATTATAGATATACTTACATTTAATTCCTTTCTTAGATCTCCTAGTATGAAAATCATGAAAATAAGGAATCATATTTCCCCCCTCGTAGGGTGTCTTAGAAATTCCAATAATCCACATTTCATCTCCCTTTTTCATTAATTCAATAGTTCTTTCCCTGGAAGTTTGAATTCCCTTTAATCCTTGAAATAATTGAACAGTTTCTTTCCTAATAGAAGAACCAGCAAGTTCTTGTAAATTTTCAACCATCTCTAAAAGAGATTTCTTTTTATTTTTCAAATCTTCCTCTTTTTCTCGATGATAATCAAGTAATCTTGAAGGGGGTGCAGCAAAAAAATATTTTGTTTTTTGCTTAATTGAATGGCCTGCAAGCCCTTTTTTTGTTAATTTTTCAAGAATTATATATATTTTTGAAACAGATATTCCAGACTCATCCACGAGGGGACCAGAAGTACTTTCACCCAACCTCAATAAAGCTAAATATACTTTTACTTCACTCCCCGTTAAACCTAGTTCCTCCAAAATCTTTTCTTCCATATATCTTCTCCTCTTTAAGGGCATATAAATATTCCCCCCTAGGGGGAGATTAGATTTAAATATAATAACTTCGCTTGAACTTCATGAAAAAGAATTTAGAAAAAAAATTATTTAGAAAAAAAACCCTTGCATATTTGAAAAATTGTATAAATCCGGACAACTCAAGATTATATGGAAATTTTCAACAAAGATTAGCTTTAAACATAACTCAATTTCCAAAAATCCAAGGAAGCTTATTAATTAGAATGGGCATAATTTATCCCTTAATATCTGAAGCAATAGAAAAAATAGGTATCCCAAAAGACGCCTCCACTGAAATTTTTAATATGGGAATAAATTATCACACTTGGCTTGCAGGATATGGTGCTTACCTTACAGAAATACAATTAGGATTAAGTAAATATGTAATAGAAAGTATTGGAAAATTAATAAAAAAAAGCTAACTGCCAAAGGCTCAAAACCAAAGATTCGATTCTAGGTTAAAACTTATAAACCAATATTAACATAGAATTATATGGCATTCAAAAAAAAGAATAACAAATTTAGTCGTAGTCCTGACGAACCAAAAATAATGAGGGCCCCACTTCCAAAAGAAAAAGAAGTTATTGGAATAATTGAGCAAAGATATGGTGGAAATAAAATGAAAGTGAATTGTTTAGACGGAAAAGAGAGGGTTGGTCGAGTTCCAGGAAGATTAAAAAGATATTTATGGTTAAGACCAAAAGATGTCATAATAATTGAACCTTGGGAATTAGATGACACTAAAGGAGATATTCTTCTAAAGTATAAACCAAACCAAATTAATTGGTTAAAGGCAAATGGCCACTTAGAAACAGAAGAAGACGAATTCTAAAATGAAAACAATAATTTGTGAAAAAATTGGAAGAATCATTAAAAATAGAATAAAACTAGAAGAATTACTTGGAATAAAAATTTTTAACCGAGGAAAAGAAGTAACAATTAATGGAACTCCAGAAGAAGAATATGATGCAGTTCAAGTTATAGATGCACTAAATCAAGGATTCCCTTACGCCAAAGCCATATCCATAAAAAAAGAAGAAAAAGTTTTAGAAATAATAAATATTAAAGACCACACAAACAAAGCAAATCTTGAAAGAATAAGGGGAAGAATTATTGGTCTCGGGGGAAAAGCCTTGAAAACACTCTCAGACTTAACAAATTCTGCAATGGAATTAAATGAAAATCATGTAGCCATAATTTCAGATCCAGAAAACATGGAAAGAGCAGTAGAAGCATTAATTGCTATAATAAAAGGCGCAAAACACGGTGGAACATATAAAGAACTTGAAAAAAATATGCCAAAACCTATTTATGATTTGGGTTTGAGGAAAGACGAAAAAAAAGAAAACTAAAATTTTATTTAACTAAAATTTATTACGACCCGAGAAGGACTCGAACCTTCGACCTATCGGTTAACAGCCGATCGCTCTAACCAACTGAGCTATCGGGTCACAATATATTAAATCATGATTTTTCTTATTTAAAGGTTTTGATGTTCAAAAATTATTATCCAAAACTCTTAAAACTTAAAATTATCTTTCAATATTATGAAACTTTTCAAAAAAAAATCAAAAACAAAAGTTCTCTTGGGAATGAGTGGAGGAGTAGATTCTTCAGTGGCAGCCCTCCTCCTAAAAAAGCAAGGATATGATGTTTACGGAGCATTCATGAAAAATTGGTCTGACACTAAAAACAAAATAACAGGTCAATGTGCTTGGGTTGAAGAAAGGGAACATGCAATAAAAATTGCAACGAAATTAGATATTCCTTTTGTAACATTAGATTTCGAAAAAGAATACAAAAAATTAGTAGTTGATGAGATGTTCAAAAAATACAAAAAAGGTATCACTCCAAATCCAGATATAGATTGCAATCAAAAAATTAAATTTCCAATGTTTTTAAAAGAAGCAAAAAAAATAGGAATTAATTTGATCGCAACAGGCCATTATGCAAGAATAAAAAAGAAAAAAGATAATTACTTCGTTAGAGGTTCTAGTGCCGGGAACGAAGTGAGTCGGTATGAACTCCACAGAGCAAAAAATGAAAGTAAAGATCAATCATATTTCTTATACAGACAAAATCAAAATGATTTGGCCCACACATTGTTTCCAATTGGTAATTTGACAAAAAAGAAAGTAAGAAAAATTGCCCAAAAAAATAAATTTCAAAATGCAAACAAAAAAGGCACAGTTGGTATTTGTTTCATTGGAAAAGTAAATTTGAAAGAATTCCTTAGTAAAAAAATAAAACCCAAAAAAGGAAAAATCCTAAACCCTAAAGGCAAACAAATTGGAGAACACGACGGAATTTATTATTATACAATTGGGCAAAGGCTGGGTCCTCGATATGGATTTGAAGTAGAGAGAGATAAATCAACCGGAAGACTCCGAAAATGGTATGTTGCAAGAAAAGACGTAAAGAAAAATATAATCACAGCAGCACCAGAAGACCATCCTTTAAACTTCAGACAAAAAATAATTGTGAAAGAACTTCATCTAATTGACGAAGACAAAAAACAATTCAAAAAAAATCTCCCAAGAAAACTTTTCTCAAGAATAAGACAAGTAGGAGAATTAATTCCTTCTAAAGTTGAATTAAAAAATAAAAAATTAACAGTTGCCCTAAATAAACCAATAACTGGAGTTTCTGAAGGCCAAGCAATTGTACTTTATGATAAAACAAAATGTATTGGTGGTGGAGTTATTTCTTTTTAGAAACATTCAACATGGTCTGATAAACATATCTTCTATAATCAAAAAAATTCTCCTTCAACCCCTCAAGCCCCCAATCATAAATTTCATTCATCGCAATTCCAAGACCAGCAGGCCGATGTTTACCATGTGATGAAGAAATAACAACTGTCTCAACAGAACCTTTAGCCTTCTCAAAACCATCCAAAATCTTTTTTGCAAGTTTTTCATCAAACAAATTATATCGGGCATAAGGGTGCCCTCTTGATTCAATATAACCCATCAAACTATCCTTTGTCATCTTTGGATACGTCTCCTTGACATCCGCCCATTTCTCAGACAAAATCCCCCCAAAATAAGGATCATTTAAATCAGCATAAGAATATTCCTTCCAATCAATAGGCCAAATATCATCAAAATAATATCTTTCCTCCCCAATCCAATTTTTATTCTCTTTCAAATCATCGACAAACCTTTCTCCAAATTCAGTTATTATCCTAATACTAAAACTTTTGTCCTGTGGATCATACTTTAAAGCTTCAGAGTTAGATAAAATCTCCAGTTTCATAATAAAAACAAATTTTAAATACTTAAATAAATTTAGATATCTATGGACACAATTAAAGCGATTCAACAAAGACGTTCAACAAGAAAATTCAAACCAAAAAAACCAGATTGGAGAGATATTTTAGAAGCAATTGATTCTGCAAGGTTTGCTCCAATGGCTGGGGGATTTTTTTCTCTAAATTTTATAGTAATAGATGAAAAAGACAAGATTGAAAAAATCGCAAAATGGTCTGAACAAGAATTTATAAAAAAAACAAAGTACATTGTAGCTTTTGTTTCAGATCCCAAAAAAACAAAAACATATGGTAAAAGAGGAGAAAGGTACATGCGTGAACAAGCAGGAGCAGCAATAGAAAACTTCATGTTACATTTAACCTATGCAGGACTCTCAACTTGTTGGATAGGACATTTCAACGACGAAAAAATCAAACAAGTTCTAAAAATACCTGAAGACCAAGAACTTGAAGCTCTTTTTCCAATAGGCTACACTCTAGAAAAAACAAAGGTTGTGGGAGCAAAAGGAAACATAGACAAATGTCTATACTTCAATGAATGGAAGAATAACAGAATGAAAAAAATAGTTTCAACAGAATAATTCTTTTCCTTAACCCCTATTTCAAAGCAATAATTATTTTAAATGGAATGACCCTCATAATTTAATGAATACAATAGAATACAAGCTTTCAACTCGTTGGAAAGATAACCTAACTGAAACTGCCGATAAAATCATAAATGAACAAAAAACAAAAATTTATGCAAAAGCCGAAGCCGCTTCCGTTCTAAATTTTACCATAAAATATGATTCCAAAGAGAGAGTATTTGGAATTTTTGGAACAAAGAAAAAAATTGTAACAACCGCCAATGTTTATTATAATGATCCCTCAAAGATCATCTCCTCTAATTTTCATGTTAATTAGATAATTCTTAGAAACGCCAAATTTGCAACCAATCTATGATAAAATTCAACCTATTAAAATTTCTAAAAAATAAAAATAATGCCTGGAAGATCCCTATAATCTCCCAGGGCAATTTAAAATAAAAAAGTAATAACCATTTATTAATTTAACTTATAGAATATCGATTCCCAAGTCTGACATTTCTCTAGATTGGGGCATAGTTGTATCCTGAAAATCATGTCCTAAGACATAAGGAGATTTAACTCCAGTCATGATTGTAATTACTCTTACTTTCCCTACGAAATCCTTCGCAATTCTAGCACCAATAATTACTTGAGCATCATGGCTCAAATTTTCTGACACAGTTCTACCAATAACATCAAATTCTTCTAATTTTAAATCAGGTCCACACGTAATATGCACTAAAGCTCCGCTTGCACCTTTATAATCCACATCAAGTAGAGGATGAGTAAGGGCTTGCTTTACCGATTCTTGTACACGGTCCGCTGCATCTGATTCACCAATTCCAATAACTGCAACTCCGCCATTCTTCATAATTGAAGAAACATCAGCGTAATCTAAGTTAATTAAAGAAGGTAATGTAATAGTTTCCACAATACCTTTAACCATTGTACTAACAAGTTCGTTAGCAACAGCAAAAGCTTGTTCTAGAGGTAATTGTCCCGCGATATCTACCAATCTATTGTTGTCTAATACAATACAAGTATCAGTAGATTCTCTTAATTCTTGCAATCCAAATTCAGCTTTATCAATTCTTGCTTTTTCTGCTTCAAAGGGCATAGTAACAACACCGATAACAACAGCGCCAGTTTCCTTGGCTAATTGAGCTACTACAGGAGCAGCGCCAGTTCCAGTTCCACCACCCATTCCAGCAAGAACAAAAATCATATCAGCACCATTAACAGTTTTTTTCAAATCAACTAAAGATTCTTTAGCTGCTTCACGACCCTTATTGGGTTGTCCACCTGCACCTAACCCTCGAGTTAATTCTTTACCGATTAAGATTTTCTCATCAGCCTTAGTAACACTCAAGTGTAGAGCATCTGTGTTTGCAGCATAAACTGTAGCACCATTAATTCCTTTATTAAAAAGCCATGTAACCATGTTACATCCGCATCCTCCACATCCAATAACTTTAATTGAAGCTTTACCAGCTCTTAATTCATCAAAATTAATACTGTGTGAGTCAGCCTGTTGAATTGCTTCTTTTGCAAAATCAAGTACCATTTTTTTCTTTTTTCTTGTCCTCCTTTATATCTTCTCTTTTTAAGACAAAGACCACATCAAAATAATTTCATTAAATGAAATCTTTCCCTATGAAAAAAATAGTCGACTTTTATTTAAATACATTTAGTTAAAAAAACCAATATTTTACTCTAACATTTCATCCCAACCATCAAGAGAATCATCTTTTACAATTTCTTTTTCTTTTTCAATCTCTTCTTTTTTTGGGATATCTGATAAGTCAATAGTATTTATTGCAGAATCAATGTCATAATCAGAATAATTATGTGTGAGCAATTGTTGCCTAACTTCTTCAATAGATAATCCTCTCCGCAAATTATCTTTAAGATAATTCACAATATCTTTATTCACCATTAAAATAATAATAAAAACCAGATATAAAAACTTAACTCAAATTCAAAATCAACTTTTCAATCTTTTCCCAACCTATTTTTCTCCTTGAATTAGACTGGTTTATTATTTCATTCAAAAAATCATTAGAAACCAACAAATTTCCCTCTTTCATCAAAGGAAATTCTAATTTTTCTCCACTTCTAATTTCAACACCAATTAATTTTTCAGTAATTTTGATACCAGATTCTTTGAAACCAGAACTAACAGCTTCCTTCAATAACTTCTTAGCAAAATCAATATCACGACAAACAACAAAAATAATTGGAGATTCAGATTTAAATTTCACAACATTTTTAGAACCAATATTATCAATTGCAAGGAATAATTCTTCAAAAATGATTGATTCATGACTTGTCCACAAATAATAACTACCATTTTTACCCGTTCGTTCTTCTAAAAGAACACATTTTCCAGAACAAGAAGAAGTTGTATAATAATTCAAATTAGAATTAATTTTTTCACATAAATCTTTTACCTTCAAATCCCAACTCCCTTTGCTTGATTTATCTTCTTTTTTCAAAATATCTTTCTTACGTTGCTCAAATGAATCCATAAAAATAATAGATTACTTTAATTTAATAAACATCCTGAAACACACTTAAATTTATAATCTTCATTTTATTTATTAAATCATGGGATATATTGATACATTAAAGAAAAAAGGTTCCGCAGATATTAAAGTTGCAACTCCAAGGGGAGATATTTTGAAAAAAGAACAAGGTGGGAAATGTGCAAAATGTAAAAAACCTTTAAAACAAGGATATTTCAAATTCATGAAAAATCCCCAAACAAAAAAAGATGAAATTATTTGTTCAGATTGTTTAGTACACCTTGCAAAAACCTTTTAATTTAAGTTAAACAATTATTTCTATGAAAACACCTTACTTAAAATTTCATCCAGAGAAGTTAATTTCTAATTATAAAAACTTTCAATCAATTTGTGAAAAAAACTTCAACAATAATTTTCAAATATGTTTCTCCACAAAAACTAATACAAATCCCTTGACCATTCAAAGCCTAAAGAAATTAAAATCTGGATTCGAAGTTGTATCTTTAAGAGAATTAAAATTAACTCCAAAAGAATCATTCAAAGTTATGAATGGTCCTGCAAAAACAAAAGAAGAATTAAGATATGCAATAAAAAATAATGTTCTAATATTCATAGATTCATTTTCAGAAATAAAAAAAATAAATGAATTAAAAGAAAAACCAAAATTAGGCATCCGACTAGGAAATCCTTCAACAAAATTTGGTTTCTCCCATTCGCAATTAAAAGAAGCATTTAAAAAAATAAATCCAATTGCGATTCAACTTCACCAAGGAACATTAAATAAATTTTCTGAATTCAAAAAAAATTTAAAAGAACAACACAAAATAATAAAACCTTTCTTAAAAGAAATTAAATATTTGAATTTTGGGGGTGGTTTTCCAGATAATTTTCAATTAAAAAACCTCTCATTAACCTTAAACGATTATCTAGAAGAAATTAAAAATACTTTCAAAGAATTCAAAGGAACATATATTTTTGAACCCGGAAGAAATATCGTGGCTGATGCTTATACTTTAACAACAAAAGTAATCACAATAAAAGAAAAAGACAATATTAGTTATGCAATTCTTGATGCTGGAATAAACATCCTTCCAAAAATAACTTTGGCTAATTTCAAATTCAATAAAATCTCCAAAACAAAAATAAAAGAAAAACCAAAAACTTATACTCTCGCAGGACCACTTCTTTTCAACAATGACATAGTGGGAAAATATTTTGGAATCTTAAAAGAGGAAGATTTGTTTGAAGTTGAAAACGTTGGAGCATATTGTGAAAATTTGGGTTGGGAAATTATTTATGAGAAAGTTAAAGTTATAAAATAAAAATTAATAAAATTAATCATTCTTTAATATTTAATTTATCTTTAAATCAACAACATAATGGTCCACTTTGGGCCTATAGCTCTTCACTCTCTGTGGATTCACAATCTCCACTTTACGACCAGTCTGCTCAAATAACTCTTTGATCTTAGCCAAATCCCCTTCCACGAAATCAGTTCTAATAAGAGCGTCATAATGAATCATGCCACCTTTTTTCAAAATCTTCAAAGCATGAGAAACAAATTCTTCTGGAGGAGGCAAATAACCCATCAAAACCCTATCAGCTTTAATTCCCTCCACGATTAACCTCCCAACTTCAGCTTTAGAATCTCCTTCAATAACTTCAAGATTATCTAATTTATTTTTTTTAATTGCTTTTTTCAACCAAAAAATAGAATCAGGATTTTTATCAATTCCATAAATTTTAACTCCTTTTACTTTTTTTGCAATGGGTAAAGAAAAATAACCAATTCCAACGAACATATCAACAATTAATTCTCCTTCTTTTACAATTTTAGGTAATCTGCCTCGCTCACTGACATTTCCCTTAGCAAACATTATTTTTCCAGCATCATAACAAAACCAAACTCCATTCTCAAAATTTTCTACTTCCAAATTATTCTCTCCAGCAATAACCTTAATTTGTGGTCTACGAAATTCTCCAGTAATCTCTCCAACTTTTGCACAAACAGTTTTTACATTAGAAACAATTTCCAAAACAGCTTCACCAATAATATTAAACTTACTCTCAAGCTCAAGAGGGAGATTCATAATAATTATCTCACCAGTTTTCTGAAATCCTTTAGGAATCATCTTAGCATCAACTTCATCAATTTTCCCTCCCAACTTCTCCAACAACATTTCTTTAAATCCCATAAAATCTAAAAACTTTTGCCCCTTTTAACAATTATGGAAGATATATTTTATCCTAAAAAATAAATACTGAAGAAAAAAATTAAATTATTTTTCTAATCTTTTAATTAAATTGAATAAATTAAGTTCCTCTTTTATTAATCTTTCCAGCCTTTCTTTTTTTCTATCTAAAAAATCTTTTCTTGAATTGATCAATCCTTCTTCAGAAAAATCTGTAAATACGGTATCACAATTTGGACATCGATAGCCCTCCCAAATTTTATTCACAGTTGTATGCACAATAAGAGTTCCATCAATTGGACAATAAAAATCAGTCAATTCCTCTTCTTCTTTTAAAATAAAAATCTCTTTTTTGCCCGTTAAATAATTTTTATAATTTATTTCCGCCATCATTCCTTCTCCAAAATCTCAACTCTGAGCCCTTCTTCTTCACAAAGTTCCTTAAATTCAAGAGCATCTTCTTTTGTTCCAACAATCGAACCCCAATGCATTGGAATAGAAATAGTGGGTTTAATTTTTTTAGCTGCAAGAACAGCTTCTTCTGCAGTCATGGTGTATCTTCCCCCAACAGGCAAAAGTGCAACAAAATTTTTATTATATCCCGTTAATCTTTCCATTTCAGGAATATTATCTGTGTCGCCGGCATGATAAATAATTACATCATTTAATTTAATCAAATAACCCACAAGCCCCTCTCCTTTTTTATGAAAAGTTTTATCAATATTGTATGCAGGTAAAGTTGAAACCTTTACACTTCCAAAATCTATCTCATTATTTGCTTCCATAATTTCCATCCTAATTGGAACTTCAAATCTGGCAATTTTACTTTGTGAATCTGGAGTACAAACAATAATTGTTCCATCTTGAACAATTTTATTTAAATCAGCAACACTACAATGGTCATAATGGCTATGTGTAATTAAAATAATATCTGCTTTAGGTAAACCTTCCTTAATATTGTAGGGATCCACATAAATAATTTTGGAATTTCTTATTAAAAATCCCGCATGACCTAACCAGCTAATATCAACTTCACCAACTTTCATATAACAACAATAGAAAAATCTATTTTTAAGGTTTTAGTGTTACTAATAAATAAATTATTCGAGCAATCTTTTCATAAATTCTTCAAGATCCTTTTCTTGAATCTTTGCAGCAGAAGCAGCCTTGTGACCCCCACCCGCCGCATCTTCGAGTCCCTCAACACATCTTTTCATAAGTGAACTAACATCAATAGTTCCACCTTGATTTCTTGCACTAAACTTAATTATTCCGCCTTCTTTTCTTTGCATACAAACAAATGCATCTTCTGGCCTCATTTTAGAAATCAAACTAGTGACAGTTGAAACAATATTAAATCTAGAATCTAATTCATAAAAATGTAATTTTTTATCATTGAAATGTTGTGCCTTAAAAGAAAAATCTTCAATTAATTTGTCAATTTCCCCCTCAATAATTCCATGAATTTCCTGAATCTCATCAAGCTTCCTTTCTTTAACTAAATCATAGACATGTTTTTTATCTCTTTCATAATAAATTAAAGCTGAATTAATTTTTCTACCATTCATTCCAGGAGTCGAAGAAGAAATACTTTCTTTTGTGACTTCGGGATAAACAGATTTCAAAAAATTAAAATTCTTTTCATCTTTGTAAGAATAATCAGAAAAAATTGCTGAACAAACAAGCCATTCCCACGCCCTTGAATCAATAAGGCCCTCTCCCAAAAAATAACAAACCATAGCAGAACAATCATCTGACTTTGTTTTAATAATATTTCTTTTATCAAATAAACTTTCATCAAAAGGATGGTGATCAATTAAAAAAACATCCATTTCTTTTTTCATTTCTTCAAATCCTTCAGGATCAATTGAATCAATTGCAATATCTGAAATAAAAACTTTGGTAATTTCTTTTTCTTTTAATTTCAATAAAACTTCTTTAATCATATTTCTCCCACGTTCCATAAATTCTAAATAATTCAGTTCTATATTTTTAGCTTTCAAAATTTCTTCCAAAAAAACAGCAGAAGCAAGACCATCCAAATCTGAATCGGATAAAATGGCAACTTTATCTCTCATAGTAATTAAATCTACAAATTCTAAGAATTCTTTTTTTGAACCAATAATATAATCTATTTCCATAATAAAAAATAGTAAGAGATATTTATAAGATTATTTGCTCAAAAAAGATTAATTCTTTTTCTTCTTCCGATATTTCTCAATCAAACTTTTCACAAACTCAACCTTGACCTTCTTCCCCTTAACTTCCAATAAAACTTGTGCATCTCGTCCAAAACCAGCATTAACAACAATTGTTTCACCCAACTTCCGACGACCATAATATTCATGAATATGGCCCCCAACACAAATTTCAGGTTTCTTCTTCAAACAAAAATCCCTAGCAACAGTTGATCCCGCATGCTTAAGGTGTGCATGACTTTTTTTATCATAGATAATATCCATTACCCCATGGGGAACATTATGACTGACAAAAATACTTGGCACCTTTTTATTCCTTTTCTTCCACAAATCATTTAATCTTTTTGGAATTTTTTTTGATAACTTGAGTAAACTCTCTCGCTGATTACTAGTTAAATCATAATTTTTGAATCTTTTATCAAAATTCTCCGGAGCAGAAATAAGACCATATCCCAAAAAATTCAACCCTTCAAATTCAATTAACCGATATTGCAAATCATAAACATTTTCTAACCTAGAAATCAATTTTTTATTTGAATTTCTCCCCAACCAAAAATCAAGAAATCCCCGAGAATAGGTATAATCATTTTTATCCATGTCTTTAATTCTCGTAGGCCCATAACTTTCATCCCAATTTCCTGGAACAAATAAAACTGGAACATTGAAAGAATTCAAATACTCCAAAACTTTTCTACCTGCCAAAATACTTTCATCAATTAAAAAATCATAACTTTTATCCCTTATTTCTAATTCCAAATATTGTTTAAATGAAAGTTTTTCTTCACTTGTTTTTAAAAATTTAAACCATTTATTTATGTAAGGTCTAAAATCTTTATCACTACAAACATCTCCAACACAAAGAATATAGTCAAATTCTTTAAAATGAATTCGAGGCATTCGACCATGCAAATCACCAATAACTAAAATCTTTACCATAACAATAAAAAGAAATTATTTATTAAAAAACTATTCATCCAACTTTTCTTCTAATTCTTTCAAATCTTCATCTTCTTATTTACAAAGGATTTGTTCTGCCACATTAAAATTAGGGATTAATTCTTGTTGGAGTCCTAGGAAAAGGAATGGAATCTTTTATTGTATCAAATCCACAAATCCAAGCAGCAAATCTTTCAATACCTAAACCAAAACCTGCATGTGGAACACTCCCATATCTTCTTGAATCTAAATACCAATCAGAAATTCCCAAATCCATTCCAGCTTTCTTAAGTCTTTCAATAATCTTATTCAAATCAGGCTCTCTTTGAGATCCATCCACCATTTCTCCAATTCCTGGAGCTAATAAATTAAAATTTGTCCCAGTTCCAGGATTTTCCAAATCTTCCCCATGATAAAATTTCAATAATTTTAAAGGATAGTTTGTTACAAATACAAAACCACCACCATAATATTTTGCTAAACTTCTTTCTTCTGCAGATTTAAAATCATCACCTTGATTTATTTTATGTCCATTTTCTTTCAATTTTTCAATTGCTTCTGCATAGGTAACTCTTTTGAATGGCTTTTTAACTTTCTTTAATTTTGCAATATCTGCACCAACAATTTCTAATTCATCTTGACACTCTTTCAAAACCTTTTCAATCACATACACCACACATTCTTCAGCTACATCCATATCATCTTTCAAATTCATCCAAGCACCTTCTAATTCAAAATGCCAAAATTCTGTTACATGCCAAGGAGTTTTAGATTTTTCAGCCCTAAAAGATGGAGCAATTGCATAAACTTTTTCAACAGCATTAATGAAATTTTCAGCATAAAACTGCCAAGATTGAGTCATGTATGCTTTCTTATCAAAATATTTAACTTCAAAAATTTCCGAACCCCCTTCACTTGAAGCACCACTCATTGAAGGAGCATGCATTTCAGTAAAACCTAATTTATGTGAGCATTCATGTAAAGCAAATAAAACAGTTGAACGAATTTTCATACTTGCAATCATCTTTCGACTACGCAACCAAAGATGTCTTCTATCTCCAAGTAATTCTTCATTCACATCCTTGTTTATGGGATAATCTTCAGCCAAATGAACCAAATTAAATTTACTAACAGAAATTTCAAAACCAGTCGGAGCCCTTTCATCCTTCTTAATCTCTCCTTCAATTTCAACAGAACTCTCAATCTTCAATGAATCAATTTCTTCCCACTGTTTCTCAAAACCTTCTCTTTTCAAAACACATTGAATAATATTTGTAGAATCCCGTAGAACAATAAACTTCATCTTGTTTGAACCACGTTCACGGTAAACCCATCCACGCACAGCTACTTTGCCAGTTCCTTTCTTCATTGCATCTTTTATTGATATAAATTTCATGGCTTCAACCTCTTCCTATCTCTAGGAAATAAAGTGACTTCTCGAATATTATCAATTTTCATTATGGCTTGTGAGAGTCTCTCTAACCCAATACTCCAACCAGAATGCATTGGTGCACCATATCTAAAAGCATCAATATACCACTCAAAATCTTTTGGATTTAATCCTTTCGATTTCAATTGTTTAATTAAAATTTCAGGAACATGAACTCTTTGTCCTCCTGAACTAATTTCAAGTCCCCCATACAAAGCATCAAATCCTCCAGAAACCTTTTCATCTTTAGGCCAAATATAAAAAGGCTTAATTGAAACCGGCCATTCATATGTAAAAACAATTGTATTTGGAAACAACTCACAAAGTTTCCTTTCCGCTTCAGGTTCAAAATCATCTCCCTCTTTCATTTCAAAACCATTCTTATTCAATAATTCAATAGCATCAACATATTTCAAATATTTAGCCTCGGGAACTTTCAATTCTAATTTCAACAAAGCCAACTCTTCTTTACAATCTTTCAAAACTTTTTCAACTATAAATTGAACACTTTTCTCCAAATATTTCATAACTTCCATATCATCAGCAAATCCAACTTCAATATCCAATTGTCTAATTTCATTAATATGTCTTGAAGTGTCATGTTTTTCTGCTCTCCAAATAGCCCCCGTAGAAAAAACTTTTTCCAAAGAAATTGCCATTAACTGCTTATAGAGTTGTGGAGATTGAGCCAAATAAGCATCTTCTTCAAAATATTTTATCTTAAATAAATCAGTTCCACCCTCGGTTGAAGTGGCAATAATTGCAGGCGGCTGAATTTCCATAAATTTTTCATTATAAAAAAATTCCCTAAAACCATTAATTATTGTGGATTGTATTCTAAACCTTGCAGCAACTTCCGGTTTACGAACATCTAAAGATCTATTATCTAACCTTTTAGATAAATCAGTATTTGTGGTCTTTTCATTTACATGAATTGGTAATGTTTCGGCCTTATTCAAAATTTCAATTCCCATAACTTCTAATTCAATATCTCCCCTAACTCCTTCGGCCTTAACTTTAGCTTCCTTAGTCTTTCCTTTAATTTCAATAACTGTTTCTAAACTCAAACTTTTAACAGAATCCATTAAATCTCCTTTAATGACGCATTGAACCATACCAGTAACATCCCTTAAAGTTACAAAAGCTAATTTATTCAAATCACGAATTTCGTGAGCCCAACCTTTAACCAAAACTTCTTTCCCTGCTTTCAAATCTTTAACATATGTTCTTTCCATTAGAATCAAAAAGAAAAAGGATTTATTAAATTACCTAAAAAACTAATCTAAAAAAATGAATATGAACTAATATACTCATTAGCGATGTAAAGTACAGAACCAAGCATCCCAATACTCCCCCCAATTATTCCAAGTTCAGGCAAAATTGAAACTTCTTCAAACTCGTATTTTGGGTTTATCCCTGAACTACCTCCCCCATCAAAATTATTCCAAATTCCTTTCTCAATCATCTCACCTTTATATTTTTCAACTATTTTCTCAACATTTCCTTTCATAAACTAATAACTTTTATTGCCTTTAAAAATATTGTGCCCTTCCAAAAAAATTAAATCTAACAAAACCTAAAATTCTTTGGCTTCACCAAAAGAACCACCCTCATTCTCAATCCGATAATTAGTAGTTCCACCCTTCACATCCACCCCATAAAGAATTTCAGGATATCCATCTTTTTCAAAATCATAAATATTGGGGTTAATGGGCTTACTCTTCAATCCTTTTATAATATAATTGGTATCATAAGGACTTCCATCAAAATAATATAATGCATGACCTTTTTTTGAAATATATCCATTCCAAATTATTTCTTTAGTTCCATTGCCATTCAAATCAACTTTTTCAAACATTTCTTCTTTGTTACAACTAGTTCCCAAAATCATTCCTAAAAAAATCACAATTGCACCTAATTCTTTTTTCATAACAAAAACAAGACTCACAAGTATTTATAAATTTTTGTTCTTCAACAATTTATTTATTATTTGCATGGCTTCTCCACCACTAATTGCACCACACATTTCTTTCATGACAAGTCCCATGTAAGCATTTGGATTAAGTCCCGGTTTTATTTTTATTAAATTCATAATCTCTTCTTCAACCCCAACCAAATCTTTTTTCTCTAACTTTATTGCTTCTTTTAATTCAATTCCAGAAATAATTCTTTCAAGAACAATTTTCAAATCTCCTTCTTGAACTTTTTCTTTATACGTGGCTTCTAAAATAAAACTCAAAACATCTTTATTTAAAATTTCTTCAATTTCTTCAACTGGTTTTCCTAATTTTTTAGCCAATTCTTTAGGATACAAAAATAAAACCTTTCCAATCAAACGCGGGTTTCCATTTATTTCATAAAGTTCTTTATATATTTCGAGTTTATTTCTTTTGAATAAAATCCCAACCATCTCTTCACTCAAACCTTGCTTTTTCAATTCATTTTCAATTTCCCCTCGAAGTTTGGGCAAATTTTTCTTAACTTCATTTACAAAATCTCGAGAAATATGGAGCAAGGGTAAATCTGTTTCAGGATACATTCGAGCAGAACCAGGCATTGGTCGTAAAAATTCTGTTGTTCCATCTTCCAAAACATTACGTACTTCCATTTCAGTTGGTTTTCCCAAATCACTCAATTCTTTTTGCCTTAAAATTTCCATTTCAATTGCCTTCACAAAAATGTTCATGTTCTGCATTCCTTTTATTTCAACTCTTTTTTCTCCTCGAATAGAAATATTAACATCTTGTCTAATTGTTCCAATTCCCCTTCTAACTTTACAACTTCTAAGAATCTCCCCAATCTTTAAAGCAACTTCTTTAGCATGAATTGCATCACTTACCTCTGGAGCTGTAACAACCTCTACTAAAGGAATTCCCAATCTATCCAACCTATAAATTTCTTCATTTTTCTTTCTAGAAATAATTCTTCCAGCATCCTCTTCTAATAAAACAAAATCTATTCCAACTTTTCCTTTACTAGTTTTAATAAATCCATCTCTTGCAACCATAACCGTCCTCTGAAAACCAGAAGTATTCGACCCATTAATGACAGTTTTTCTCATAATCTGCGTTACAGGAATAACTTTACAATTCAGTAAAAGAGAAATATCTAAAGCAATTTTCAAAGCTTCCCCATTAATTTCATGGGGCGGTTCTTCATCTAATTCAACTAAACAAGTAGTATCATAAGTTTCATAATAATAATCTTTATCTTCATCTGCCTGAAATTTAGCTGCAACATCAATTTCCCCACTTTCCCCTTTAACTGCATGGAGTTTTCTTTTAACAACTTTTTGAGGAGAATCACTTCTTAGAACAGATGGACAACCACAAAACAATTTATGTGTATCCAACTGCTGATGAATTTCTAATCCAGATTTAAATTTCAATTTTTCGTAATCAATTTCCATATAAAGAAAAAACAAAACGGATTTATTAAATTAGTGATTACATTAAATATATTAAAAAGATTTATAATCAAATATTTCTTAAAATAAATATGATAAAGAAAAAAGAAGTGAAAAATAAAAAAGGTCAAGTGAGTATTAATCACCCAATTTTTCTCCCTTCAAAATTGGGAGAAAAAGCCTCAGATAATTTGGCAAAATATGCGGGTAGCTGGGGATTTATAATTGGTTTTATTATTTTCATACTCTTGTGGATGGGTGCAAATGTTTACGCTTGGATTAATACCTGGGATTTATATCCTTTCATCTTACTTAATTTGGTTTTATCTTGTATTGCCGCACTTCAAGCCCCAATAATTTTGATGAGTCAAAACAGATCAGCACAAAAAGATAGACAAAGATTTGAATATGATTATGCCGTGAACAGAAGAGCAGAAAAAGAAATTCAAGAAATTAAAAAAATTGTTTCTAGATTAGAAAGAAAGATAAAATAATGACAATAATAATAATTGCAGACACAGAAAAAATATTGAAAGGTTTAGAAAAAATAGCAATAGGTCCTAAAAAATATTGTGAAAACATGACTAAAATGAATGACGCCATGGCAGAAGTTCATAGAGATTACAAATTCAAAGAAGCAAATTCTGAACATTCAGCAGCCGAATGTTATTTCACGGCTTAATCAACCAACCTGTCATTAAATTCAAAAGAAATATTTTCTAACATTTTCTCTTTAACTTTCTCCTTAGAATTAGACCAATCTTTATGTCCTAAAACCCAACCTAATTTCACAAAAGCAGTTTCGGTTAACATATCTTTCAAATAAATTATTCCAGTTTCAATTAATTCTCTTCCTGTCACATAAACTAAAGGATCAGCCCTCCCAAAAATAGTCTGAAGAGTTCCAAAAATAAGTAATCCTTTTTTCTGAACATCTTTTAATTTTTTAATCCAACTAATCCTAGCCCCAGTCGTTGCAACATGGCCCAACCCGACCATTTCAAGAATAATTCCTTTGTAACCTTTTTCAACATAATAATCCAAAAGGAAGGGATCTTGCCCGGGATAAAATTTCAAAATTGCAATTTTATCATCAAACTTATTATCTAATTCGCAAATTAACTTTTCATTTCTTCTTGAAAAATCATTTATTCTTTCAATCTTATTTTCATAAATTTTATAAAAAGGTTCAAAATTAATCGGTTTAAAAGCATCTCTTTTTGAAGAATGCATTTTTCTAACTTTCGTTCCAGCTAGAGCATAACAAAAGTCGTCACTACTATTTGCATGTCCAACAACAACAACTCCAGAAAAATCAGAAATTGCCACTTGCACAGAACAAAGTAAATTAAGTCTAGCATCACTACTACCTCGATCAATACTTCTCTGTGAAAAAGTTAACACAACTGGCTTTCCAAGATTTCTCAAGAAAAAAGAAAGCGCTGAAGAAGTATAATGGAGTGTATCTGTTCCTTGAGTTACAATAACTCCAGAAATACTTTTATCATTAACTAAATTCTCAACAACTTTTGCAATTTTTTGCCAATCTTTATAATCCATATTTTCTGAACCTTTCATAAATGGAACTTCAACCCGAGTAACGTTAGCTTTTTCAAAAATTTCTGGAAAATAATTAAATAAATCTTTAGGGTCAGTTACAAAATCAACTCCTCCTTTCCCGGGATTAAGTCTGGCAGCAATTGTTCCCCCCAAAATAACCACTCCAACATTTGGTTTATTTTTTGTATTTGGAATTTTAATATCTTTTTTT
>Ga0075122_10000021_pt1 | contig 140784 bp, 134 predicted proteins | sample AntAceMetag02UKB_FD_69790 | JGI IMG/M metagenome (GOLD analysis project Ga0075122, IMG submission 69790) | Saline lake microbial communities from Ace Lake, Antarctica - Antarctic Ace Lake Metagenome 02UKB | ecosystem: Environmental > Aquatic > Non-marine Saline and Alkaline > Saline | place... | reverse complement strand
GCGGAAGGAACATATTTATGAATTAAATCGTAATTATCTAATTCCCAATTGACAGGTTTCCCGATAAATAAAATAGACAAATAAACTTTCATTGTTTCCCAGCCCTCTGGTATCAATCCACCTTCCCAGGCTGGATAAACCTTGCTGGCTCCCATCAATGGAGTCCCTTGTAAAACCACTTTATCTATGTCACTTTGATAATCGTCACCGGTTAAATAGTCAATAGTTATAAAACCACCCATCGAATGAGCGATAACGTCAAATTTTTCATCATAAGAAATCTTTTTGATCTTTTCTAGCTTTGGCAATAAATATTTTTCTAAATTTTCCTTATTATCATTCCGCCAATCATAATAAACAATAAAATAATCTCGATTTTTTATATAACCCAAATCTTTCAATGACTCTTCCCAGGCATCATAAAAATGAACTCCTGGTGAAAAATCCCAATCATCGAAAAGACCAACTTCAGCGAACATTTCCGACCAATTCCAGCCTCCTCCTATTCCTGGAACTAAAATAATCGGCTTAAAATCAGAGCCACACTGCATGGGATGATCAATCTTAAAATTACCAATAATTTTCTCGCCTTTCCCTTTTGGATTTCCTTCATATTCTGGCCCAGAAGGTCTCATCCAACAGTTATAATTAGCGATAATAGAGATTTCTGTTTCAGAATAAATGGCCATTTTTTCATTATGCAAAAAATAATTTCCCTCAAGATAAACATTTTCAGAATCAATAATGTTTATGGCTTTGTAATTATTTTTAAAAGTTGAATTAAAAATATTAATATTTTGAGAATTTTTAATGTTTAAGGCGGCATCCGTCAGGCAACTTCCTATATAATAGGCTATTGCAGTTTTAAATAAATTATCTTCGTGAAAAGCCCGACACTGATTTTGTCCACCATTTTGAAAAATCGCATTACCTATAATTACTACTTCGGCTTCATCAACGATGACACTAAAATGATCACTGGAATTATCCAACGCCTGAAAAACAACTTCTTTATCGCTTTCCACCCCACCTAATACTTCAAATTTATCCTTTATTATCAAACTGGAGTCACCTCTAAAAAAAACTTTGACTCCTTCCTCAATCTTTAGGCCTTTATTGAAATAAAAATCTTCATCTTCGATAATTTTTGGAGAATCTTGAATTGTCCAAACGACTTCTTCGTCAAAAACTGTTTGCACATCATAAGCTGAAATTTTACTTAAAAAATAATCCCTGTTCCAGGGAATTAAAAAAAGTAAAATCAAACATATTCCAAGAAAAATATTTTTGATTTTAGTTTTTGATACTTTCATCTTTGATTAACCTAAGGTCATAAAAAATTTTCCTACTCCAGCAGCCATCCAAAAAGCTATTAAATAAACATAAAGAAACTGTAACAAAAAAATAATCAGATAAGACCCATAAAATTGTTTTTTATTCAATTTTAGTTTAATAATTTTTTTAATTGAAAAAGGAACAAAAATAAAAACTATAAAATTTACTAAAATAGTGAATAGAAATAAACCGGCAGTAAAATTATTAAATTCAATTTTTATTAAAAAAATGAAAAATCCCAGATCAACTAAATAAATCATCGAAATAACCAATAGAATCATCGAGCAATAAGTTAATTTTCGTTTTTTTGACAAAACATAAACTGGTACTAAAAAAAGTGCGTAGATTAGAACAATGGTAGCTATCGGCATTAACCAGATCTTTAAAAAAAATAACAAAATTCCCATATTTTCAATTTAATTTTTATTTTTACCTAAAAAGCTTATTTTCTCCATTATACTACATCTGTCAAAATCATCCAAGAAAAAATTTACAGGTCAACTCGGCGACCAAGAATATGACCAATCGCCACAATAGTTAACCGGCGGATTTCGTTACATTGCCCTGATGAAATTTTTAATTTAAGTGCAGTTTTAATGTCTTTTTGATGATAAATTCTAAGAATTTTTAAAATATCTTTGCTAGTTCTCTGCTGCCCGGAAACCACTCGTAAAATCTTCAAACAATCATCACAAACAATTCCAGAAGGCAAAATCATTTGATAAAAATCTTGCTCCTTGAGTTTCTCCGAACAATGGGCACAACAAAAAATTTGAGGTTGAAATCCTAACCAATAAATAAGTTTCCAAAGAATAGCAAATTTCACTACTTGCAGTTTTAAGTCGTCAGAATCTTTTTTGTCTAACAATTTTAAATAAAAAATAAGTCCATCAAAAAATTCCTCACCCTCCTTATCCTCTAACGGCTTCTCTCTCAAAAGTCCATCTATTATTTTGAAAAATTTTCGAACTTCTTTGATTTTATTTAAATCTTTTTTTATTCCATTAAATTGATCATGAATAATTACGCCAGTTACTCGATCAAAAGTTCGTCCCTCAGCTAAAAAAATCTCTGAATAAGTAATTGGCTCTAATCCTCCCGCTAGTTTAGCAGTGACTTTTCGAACTCCTTTGGCAATAATTTGTTTTTTGCCATGCTCAGCCGAAAGAATACCATAAAAACGGTCATATTCCTTAACCTCTGTAGATGAAATTATTATTGCATGAGTTTTATATATCACAGTATAAAATTAATTCCTTTTAAGTATATATTAATTGATGAGTATAAACAAAAAACCGACTTATGTCGGTTTTTGTATTGTGTGACCCCACGGAGAATCGAACTCCGGTTGTCAGGATGAAAACCTGATGTCCTAACCACTAGACGATGGGGCCAATAAGATACTAGCAACAAAAGAAATAATACCATAAACATTAAGCTCAATCAAGAGAAAAGCTTCTGAAATAAATTTTACAATTTTAATTTAAAAAACCTTTAATTCAACTTTAACTATAAAAAACATTCTCAACTCAAATATCCCCAATTAACTAACCCCCCAATCACTAATTGACTAAACTAAATTGTTCATAACTTTCCTTAAATTTACTTGACACTATTTTTCAAAGAGCTAAAATATTTATAAGTATAAAAGGAGTTGTCCCTATAAAATCAGAAAATAAAAATTCCGTAAAATAAAATATGAAATTAAAAAAGGAATATTATTGTGTCATTGACGAAAATAATAAACCTGATTATCGACGTTTATTTGAAAGCAAAGACGATGCTCAAAAATGGATAAAGAAGATAAAGAATTCCACTCAAGGTGAGACTGTTTTGTTTGGTAAAAATAAAAAAGACTACTTTGTAGATGGATTGAGAACAGACTTTGTTAATCCTTACAAAAAACTTCATATCAAAAAAGGTTGTTGGTCTGTTTTGCGAGTTAAAAAATTAGTATTAATGGATAACTTTCAACCAGAAAAATTCTTCAAAGAAGTTGTTCGGGATCAACAGAATAGACTAATTTTTGATAAGCAAGAGGTTTCTGAAATTGAATTTGCTATCAATAAACCAAAGCTGAAATCTCCGCAATTACTTAAAGATTTTGCTAATATCAAAAATTTTGATTGGGAAAATACTTTTATCAAAAACAAATCTTTTGCCATGGCAACTTCCTTTTTGTTTTTGTTAACCATGAGTTTTTCCTTTTTTATCCAAAATGATGCTAACGAAAAAATCGCCTATGAATTAACCCAAGCTCAAAATCAAACCATTCAACAAGCTGCTCAGGCTCAAACTAAGGTTTTGGGGAAAATCACCGAACAGAAATCCGAAGAATCAGGAGAAGAATTGGAGACATTCGTTATGGATACTTTAAAACAATTTGAGAAAGTTAAGCAGGAAGATTTGGAAGATGAAATTAATAAAATTGTTGATGGTAGCCCAATGAAGAAAATGACTCCTTTAATTGCCCAGTTAGACAATCGGGTAGCCGCTTTCATGGTAGCTATTGCTAAAAAAGAAAGTAACCTCGGACGAAGAGTCCCAGTTTTGAATGGTGAAGATTGTTATAATTACTGGGGATACCGTGGCATCAGAGAACGAATGGGGAGTGGAGGACACACTTGTTTTGATAGTCCCAAAGACGCCGTTGAAACTGTCTCTAGGAGAATTAATGATTTAGTTAAAGCTGATATTGATACCCCCGAAGAAATGGTTATTTGGAAATGTGGATCTAGTTGCGCTGGACATTCTGATTACAGCGTTGAAAAATGGATTAGCGATGTAGAAATGTATTACGAAAAATTTGAAGAGGTAGAAATTCCTAACGCCTAGCACAAATTTGTCATAGAGGGTTTTGATCCTCAAAAAAACGGCCTGCCAGCCGTTTTTTACTTTATTCACCCTGTTGAATAATTTAATTGAAGATTAAATTAAGCAAGGCTTATTTAAAAGGGTAAACTTTCCACTTTTCACTTTCTGACTTTATGAACTTTATAGACTCTTAAACATAATACAACGCACAAACTCCAAGAACATTCATTTCTTCTTTCAATTCAGAAATTGACCACTCTGGAATAGCTCTTTGATTAAAAATACTTATTTGAGAGATCTCAACGGCCTTTTCTATAAAAATCTTCTGAGAGGAGAGACTTCCCCCAAAAACGATTTTTTCAGGATTGAAAATATTAATTAAATTAGCAATCCCATAACTAAAATATTCTTGGGCTTTTTCAATTACTACCCGAGCTTCCTCGCTACTTTCAACTTCAGCAAAAATTTCTTTGGTTTTTTTGGTTTTTCCAGTTTTTTCTAAATACATTTTTTCTATACCTCGCCCAGCTGAAATATCTTCCCAACGTTCCCACTTTCCATTAATAGACATTTTAATGTGGCTGAATTCAGTAGTTGAATTATCTTTGCCTCGTAAGACTTGCCCCTCTGAATTAATAAAACCGCCCCCTATGCCAGTCCCTAAAGTTAAAGTCAATAATCCCTGTTTGTCTTCGTTTCCATCAAAATAGTATTCACCCAAAACGAAAGCTTCTCCATCATTCTCCATTACCACTTGAAACCCAATTTCTTTTAAAAATTTGAAGCTAAATTCTTCTACGCCATAAATATTATCAACTTGGAAAATTTTTAAATTAACTGGATCAATTAATCTGGCAGTTGATATAGCGACTTTATTAGTTTCAAATTTAGTTTGATTTTGTTGACAATAATCGGTTACAATTTTTTCAATTTTTTCGGCATCGATTGGATTTTCGATTGTTTTCGAATCCAAAAATTCAAATTTCCTTCGACTAAAATCGATCTCAACTACGCTTTTGAAAATTTTAGTTCCTCCGATATCAAAACAAATAAATTTTTCTGTCATAAAATAATATTAAGCTATTAGTATCAAGTATTAAGAATACTTTATGAACTTTTGACTTTATTCACCCAGTTAAATAAGCTTAGCTTAATTTTAAAATTTTTTTAAAATTATTTAACAGGGTAAACTTTCTAACTACAATATATTTTTTATTTTGTCTATTATCTCAAAATTAGCAAAATCTTTAACAGTAATAAACACCATCAAAGCAATCAAAGCAAAAAATCCAACCGCGTTAACAGTTCCTTCTACTTTTCTATTCAAAGGTGATCCTTTGATTTTTTCGATTATTAGGAAAAAAATTCTTCCACCGTCTAAAGCCGGAAAAGGCAAAAGATTAATTACTGCTAAATTGACTGATAATAAAGCCATGAACTGTAAAATATAGGCTAAGCCTAATTGAGCCATTTTTCCTGTCATCACTGCAATTCCAACCGGACCGGCTACGTCGGCAGAAATAGTTTCAGCAGTAAAAAGTTTGATTATCATATCCACTAAAAAGGCGACAATAGCAATTACCATTGAAAAAGTAGTTTGAGTAGCTAACCAAATTGATTCAAAAAATCCATACTTAACAAAAGTAGTCCGAACTAATTGAACTCCCAATAGTCCTTGATTTTCTGGAGCTTCTTCTCTGATGGTGGTTTTTAGAGTCAACAAGCCTTTACTCTTGGCTCTTTTGACTTTGATGGAAATTTCCTGTCCTTTGTTATTTTTTGTAATTTTTTGAAATCTAGAAATGGTGTTTATGGCTATAATTTTTCCATCTGATTCAATCACAGAAATTACTTCATCACCCATTTCTAAACCCATTTCTTCAGCCGGCGTACTCTGTGCTACCTGAGCAATTTGAAGTTTGGCGTCGCTGGCTTGATTATTATCATTAATTGATTCAGGCAGTCCAATCTGAAAGGCGATGGAAAATAAAAATATAGCTAGAATAAAATTCATCAAAACTCCTGCAAAAAGGATTTTAAATCTTACCCAAGCCGATTGATTTACAAAGCTCTTAGGATCCTTAGCAACTTTTTCTTCGTCTTCTCCTCTAATTTTTACAAATCCGCCCAAAGGAATTAAATTGATAGAATAAACGGTTTCATCTTTATCTTTTGAAGATTCGTCCACTTCTCGATTTCCGAAAACCCAACGTCTCTGTCCTTTTTTATCTTTGTAAGTCCCAAGAATTCTCGGAGGAAAACCAAATCCAAATTCATCAGAAGGCACTCCGTTTCTTTTAGCTACTATAAAATGCCCCAGTTCGTGAACAAGGACTAATAACCCCAATATTAAAATAAATATTATAAAAGTTGTCATTTTGAATTTTTAATTTTTCAACTTTAAAAACTTTACAGACTTTAATGACTTTACAGACTTTAATGACTTTACTAACTTTAAGGACTTTATTCACCCAATTAAATAATCTTAGCTTAATTTAAAAATTTTTTAACAGGGTAAACTTTCTGAACTTTACAAACTTTCTAACTTTCTAACTCCCTTATACCTGCATCAAATCCTGCTCTTTTTTAGCCTCAATTTCATCCAATTTCTTATTATATTCATCTATTAATTTCTGCAAATCATCCTTGGCTTTAAATTTTTCATCTTCTGATATTTCTCCCTGTCTTTCTTTGTTTTGAACTCCACCCCAAAATTCCTCTCGATACCTTCTTATTCTGATCTTCATTTCTTCGGTTTTCTTTCCCAATTGTTTAACTAATTCCAATCTTCGCTCTTCAGTCATAGAAGGCATAATAATCCGAATTACATTTCCATCTTCGCTCGGATTTAAACCTAATTCTGATTTGCTAATCGCTTTTTGAATTTCCTTAATTTGATCTTTATTCCAAGGAGAAATTTCAATAGTTTTAGCGTCTAAAATGTTAATGGTAGCCATATGAATCAAAGGAGTTCGAACGCCAAAATAATCAACCTGGATATCTTCAACTAAGCCAGTGTTGGCTCTTCCAGTTTTCATTTTCCTTAAATCAGATTGGTATTGTTCCACGACTTCTTCGAAATTTAATTCTAAATCATCAATATTTTCAATGCTCATAATATTTTATAATTAAATTAAAACCCTAGTTTTAATCCAGTCTTGACTTTGTTGGTTCCCAAATATATTAGTTGACTATTGTTGGGATTAATTTTTATCAATTCTATTGAAGCTCCCGTACTAAACTGAACTGGCATCCAAGTTTCTCCCTCATTAATTGATTTATAAAAAGTCTTACCAGCCGTGTAAAATATCTCTTTGGGGTTATTGGGATTAATAGCCAACCCAGGAGAAACTGCTTCGTTAGCCTTAACTAAAGTATTGAGGGATATCCAGTCTGCTCCTTTGTTGAGACTTTTTTGCACACCTTTGGCAGTACTAGCATAAACAAATCCTTCCTGGCTAGGATGAGCCACCACATTATACACATAGCCTCCGTTAATCACAGCTTCAAAATCAATGCCCTTGTTTTTAGACATCCACAAACCGCTATTATTAGTGGCTAAATAAATAATATTAGGATTAATTTTATCTATTTCTATCTTACGAATTAAACTGTTAGCCCAGTATAGATTTTTCCAACTGGCTCCTCCGTCTTCAGATTTAAACAAACCACCCTTAGAATTAGCGATATAAATTGATCCTAATTCACTGTTGTGAAATGCGATAGAAGTTAAAAAAGAGGTTTCATCTTTTTCGGTATAAACTTCGATCCAAGCTTCTCCATTGTTATCTGATTTAAATAATTTACCTCGTCCGTCTTTTTTGGCTGCCATGTAAATAACTTGAGTATTGGGAATAAGCTTTATATCATAAATACTTTGAAAATTATTTGCATCAGTCAACCAAGTTTTTCCCTCATCAATAGTTTTAAATAGCCCTGAGCTAAGAGTGCCCACAAAAATTTCTTTGTCATTGGAAGGATTAATTTCCAAAGATAAAATCTTTTTACCAGTTAAAATTGACCCGGATTCAGTAGTTTCCTGAGTAAAAGTAGTTCCTCCATCCACTGATCTAAAAAAACCACCGTCAGAATTGCTAATCGTGCAACCCGAGAAAAGCGGAATTAAACCAGCAATAAAAAGAGTTTTGATAACATTTTTTGTTTTTGTGTTCATTTCTTAAATCTATTTATTATTCTAAAATTACTTTTAAATTTATTCTTTCTTCGTTTCTAACTAATTTTATTTCTATTTCATCTCCAGGTTGATGCTCAATAATTAATTTTGATAAAGGATTTTGCAAATCAACCGCTTTTCCATCTACAGCAATTATGATATCTCCAATTTTAATTCCAGCTTTATCAGCCGCTGAATCTTTAATCACCGCCAAACCTTGCTGTCCGGAAAATGAATAAACTAGAGCACCTCTATTTATATTCAAATTATTTAATAACGCAATTTCTCGATTAATAGAAAGATAATAAACACCCAGGGAAGGATTATTAATTTCTTTTTTTTCTAAAACCTTATTAATAGTTGGCTTCAAGTCATTAATAGGAATAACAAATCCTACTTTTTGACCATCTTTTTCTATTTGGTTAACAATTCCTACCACACTACCATTATAATCTAATACTGGTCCTCCAATATTCCGATCTTCGATTTTTGCATCCAAAAGAATTGCCCCCTCTAATTTCTCTGAAAACGATAATTCAGAATTAAGTAAAGTGAAAGTGTAATCCCTCTCCTTAATTAACCCGGAAGAAAAAGAGTTTTGATATTCTCCGCCAGCATTCCCGCAAATCACGACTTTCTCTCCGACTTCGATATTAGCCGAATCTCCTAAGCTCGGTATGGATAAATCTGTTTTATCTACTTTATAGAAAACTAGATTATTAAATTCATCCACTGACAAAATTTTAGCATCATATTCGTTACTATCGCCAGCTAATATCTTAAAATTCCAAACACTTTCTTCTCCAACTTTTAAATTGCTATCTTCTTTAATAATTTCTCTAATAGCATCATCTAAAACGCTGACTATCAAACCATCGCTAGTTAATATTAATCCTGTTTTAATATTTTTTTGGATATCTTGGCTAGTTTTAATTTGATTAACATTCTTCAGTTCTTCCTCAACCCTTTTTTTAAAGCTAACTATACTAACTACTGAAGGCGAGACTTTTTCTGCAATATTAGCAACTGAAAAATCTTCTTTAACAATAATTTCTTTAGTCTGATTAATTACCGTTACTTTTTCATTAGCTTTTTGAAAAAAACTACATCGTTCTAAAGACGGAAAAGTTGACAACCAAGGCATCATAAACCTTTCTCCAATAACTCCAGCAATTCCACCTATCACAAAAATCAATAAGATTAAGCCGATGAGATTATAAATTTTCTTCATATTTTTCATTGTAAGCGTTTTTAATTATTTTAAAATATTTTTAATTTATATTTTAGCAACTAGCTCCCATTGAGCAGTCGATAAAATTCCAATTAACAAAATGGCTCCGATAACAAAATTCGAAATTATTTTACGAGAAGTCAATTCTCCTCTTATATGAAGGCGGATTACATCCCAGAACTCATAGAAAATTATAAGGGCAGAACCTCCTAATGTCAAATAACCAAAGGGCCAAAATATAATTCCCCAAAAAAATTGAGACATTATTAAAGCTAAGATCAAATCCAAAAAAATAATTCCTATTAAATCGGTATTTCGTGATTTTTTACCTTTTTTTTCAAGACGGTCCAATTGATCTTTGGCGTTAGTACAAAATGAAGGTAGGCTAATTAAAAAAATTGTCGCAATAAAGACCACAATAGTCCACGGATCAACCTGAAAATTTAAATATAGACCAAGAGCCGCAGTAAACCATAAAAAGGCCGTAGCGAGGGTTGCAAGGTTAATCATCCCCAAAGCAGTTTGGTCACTACTGTAAAATCTTAACCGATATCCTCCCAGAAGAGTCAAATAATATATTCCTGAAGCTAAAAATATGAAAATTTGTTTCTCCACGGCATGATCAACTAAATACAGTAAAGACAAAGATCCCAAACTAAGAAATAACGGCAAAGCAATAAATCGAGGTTTTCTGGTTAAAGGCCAAATTATTAGAACAGTTAACAATATCAAAAGCCAAGCGACTGTTTTAACCCAATTCTCCTTAAAAACGACTGCTTCCAATGATAGCAGAAAAAAAATTGAGTAAATTAGAGGTTGCAATTTTAAAAACATTTTATATTATATTGAAATTTATAGTCTTATTTTAACACGAGTTTAATGCTAATACTATGGGATAAAAAAAATAGCCTCCAAAAAGCTATTTATAAAAAAATTAAGGATGAGACTAGATTGGCACATCATGGACTTGAAAATTTTAGTGCAATTCGACCCATCTTCGTTCGCAACGAATGAAACGCGCTGAAAGGTGCGTCGAGAATCTTCCTAAATTCTTGACCATAAAGAATGGATGTTTAGATTTTGAGTAAAATTCGAGGCGGATTTGAGCAACGAATGAGACGTGCTGAACGGCACGTCGAAGAATTATTTTCTATATAATATAAGATAGATAGAAAGGGCTTGAAAATTTTAATGCAATTCGAGGAGAATCTGAGCACCGAGCGAGATGGACTTACTGGTCCTTCGAGCGAGTGGCGGAGATAGGGATTAAGTTTAAATACAGTTTCGTAGTGAAATTTAAAATTTTTGAGGTAAATTATTCAAACCTGCCTGCCGGCAGGCAGGTAATTTTTGAAGCACTGGACATAGTCAATGTAAGAAAATTTTTGTATAATTTAGCCAAAAATTTTAGATTGAATAGGAAGGGTATTCGAAGTTAGTCCCAAGACAAAGAAGTTTACCAAAATCTAAACATCCAATTTATCATAATCACGCATAACTAGTTGCCCCTCTACCTGCTTCATCGTCTCCATCACCACCGACACCACAATCAAAATCCCCGTTCCTCCCACCGTTATAGTTTGAATTCCCGTTAGTCCTTGAATGATAAAAGGCAAAACCGCTACTAAACCCAAAAATAAAGCTCCCGTTAACGTAATTCGATTAACAATAAAATTAAGATATTCCATAGTTGGTGTTCCTGGTCTAATCCCTGAAATAAAGCCACCTTGTCTTTGAAGATTTTCAGCCACTTTTTGAGGATTAAAAGTAACTGCTGTATAAAAATAGGTAAAGGCTACTACTAAAAGAAAATAGGCTATCCCATAAATCCATTGATTAGCCAATAAATCAGCGGCCACCGAGGCATATTTAGCTACCAATTCCACGGAACTAGTAGACAAAAAATTAGCAATAACACTAGGAAAAAGCATAATCGACATCGCAAAAATAATTGGAATAACTCCAGCCATATTTACTCTCAATGGCAAGCTAGATCCTCCCCCTCCCATGGTTTTTCCACCTCTAGTTTGACGAGCAAAAGTAATCGGAATATTTCTCTGTCCTTCGGTAATAAAAACAATTGCTCCAATGGTTAAAATAGAAAAAATTATCAATCCAATATAAGATAGGATTTCCGCTGGATTCCAAGTTAAAATCAATTTGTTAATAGCGGTTGGTAAAGATGATACGATTCCTGCAAAAATTAAAAGAGAAACTCCGTTCCCCAGCCCCTTTTCAGTTATAATTTCCCCTAACCACATTAAGAAAACTGTTCCAGCCGTAATAGTTAAGATTATTAAAATATATTGAAAAAGAACTAAGTCAGTCATCATTCCCTGACTTCTAAGTAAGGAAATCATACTAAAGGATTGCAAAATAGCTAAAGGTAGAGTCAACCAACGAGTCCATAGATTAAATTTCTGCCGACCGGCTTCTCCTTCTTCTTTATAAAGTTTTTCCATTTTAGGAAAAATCATAGTAGAAAGTTGCATTATAATTGAAGCGGTAATATATGGCCCAACTCCCAACATAACGATTGAAACATTCTTTAATCCTCCCCCAGAAAACATATCTAACATTCCCAAAAGTTGATTATTACCAAAAAAACTTTTCAAACGAGCAATATCGACCCCCGGAACTGGGATATTAGCCGCTAAACGAAAAACTACCAAAATACCCAAAATAAAGAGTATTTTGTTTCGAATTTCTTTTATCTGAAATATTTGTTTGATTTTATTTAACATAAAGTAAGAAACATCCAACACTCAATATTCAATATTCAACATTCCAACCTGCAATAATTGCTGAAACATTAAATAATTTGATATTAAATAGTCATTGTGTGTTGATTATTAAATATTCTATTATATAAACTATTTCTTTTCTTCAAAATTATTTTTAACACTACCTCCGGCTTTTTCAATTTTTTCTTGAGCTTTTTTGGAAATTGCTAAATTTTCAATTGTTAATTTCTTGCTGATTTCTCCGTCAGAAAGAATTTTCACTGCTTGAGTTTCTTTTCGAATTAACTTGCAATTCTTTAAAGTTTTATTATTGACTTTATCACCATCTTTAAAATTTAATTCGAGTTTAGTTAAACTAATTGCTAATTTTTTTTCAGTTAAAGACTTAAAACCTTTCAATTTTTTAGTCATTTGGATTAAAGTAGTCTTTCCGCCTTCAAAAGTAGGCGCCTGTGAAGATCCAGATCGAGATTTTTGGCCTTTCATTCCACGTCCAGAATAAGTGCCTTTTTTGCCACCTCGTCCAATTCTTTTTTTGCTAACTTTTTTAGCAACTTGAAGTTCATGAATCTGCATAATAGTATCTAATATGTTATTTAGTAGTAGTTTTTTTAGTCTTAACCGCCTTTTTAGGAATTTCTTTTTTAATAATTTTTTTAGCTACAACTTTCTTAGTAGCTTTAGCTTTAATATTTTCAACAATAGCTTTCTTAATTTTAGCAGGTTTCACAACTATATTAATTGGTTTTCCTTCTAATTTATCCAAAGCATTAAGGGTAGCTTTGGCAATGTTAATTTTATTAGAAGAACCTAGAGATTTAGCAGTTATATTTTTTATTCCCGCCAATTCAAAAATTAAACGCATTGCTCCACCAGCTACGATTCCTTTACCATCTTTGGCTGGTTTTATCATAATCTGAGCACCACAAAATTTCTCATCAATCCGATAAGAAATAGTAGAATCAAACCGTTTCACGATAATAATAGTTTTTTTAGCCGTTTCAACCGCTTTGTTAATCGCGCTAGAAACATCGCCACTCTGAGCGACTCCTAATCCAACTTTACCTTTCCGATTTCCAATAATAATGGTGGCTCGAAAAGAAAATCTTCGTCCACCTTTAACTACTCGAACCACTCTGGCTAAATCTAAAAGCTTTTGATCAAACTCTGGTTTCCTATTTCTGTTGTTAAATCTCTTATTTGACATCTATATAATTTAAATCTTAAATTAAAACACTAACTTCCCTTCTCTCATTCCATCCGCCAAGGCTTTCACTTTACCATGATATTTATAACCACTTCTATCGAAAGCAACTGCGTCAATTTTCAATTTCAAAGCTTTTTCAGCTAATAACTGACCAGTTTTTTTAGCTATTTCAATATTAAATTCTTTAGCTTTCAATTCGGCACTGTTGGCTGAAGCTAAAGTTAATCCTTTTTCATCATCAATCAATTGAGCATAAATAACTTTGTTACTTCGAAAAATACTAACTCTTGGTCTTTTAGCAGTTCCTTGAGTTTTGATCGTTGTTCGTCTTTTTCGATGTAATCTTTTTCGATTCCTACTTTCCATAAAATCTTTTTAATAAATATTTCGTTATTCAACACTTCCGACTGCTCGTTTTCCTTCTTTCTTGATAAATTGTTCTCCTACATATCGGAAACCTTTCCCCTTGTAAGGCTCTACTTTTTTCAAAGCTCTAGTTTCGGCCGTAAATTCTCCTACTAGTTGCTTATCGATTCCCTTAATAGTCAAAATTTCTTTTTCAATAGAAACCTCTAGACCTTTAGGGATTGGTTTATTAATTGGATGAGAAAAACCCAAACTTAAATTCAATTTATCTCCTTGAACATTCATTTTATAACCTACTCCGTGTAATTCTAATTTTTTCTCAAAACCTTCAGTAACTCCAACAACCATATTATTAATTATGGCTCTGGTCGTTCCCCACATTGCTCGAGCTTGCTTAGTAATTTCTTTTTGTTCAACTACAATACCTTTTTCAGCGTCAATTTTAACCTGAACTTTATAACCGATCTCAAAAGAAAGTTCTCCCTTAGGACCTTTTATCGTAACAAGTTTATCTTCAATTTTAGCTTCAACGCCTTGAGGTATAGCTATCGGCAATTTTCCTATTCGTGACATATCTTATTATAACTTAATTAATATATTTAAAACAATTTCAAAAATTAATCTAAAATATCGCTTCAAAAAAATCTAGAACAGCCTAACTGTTACCAACTAGATTTCTTAACACCAGGGATTTCTCCTCTTTGCGCCAACTCTCTAAAACAAATTCGGCAGAGATCAAAATCTCGCATGTAGCCTCTTTTTCTTCCACACTTCCAACATCTCCGAACAATTCGAGTAGAAAACTTAGGTTCTTTTTCAGCTTTTTCAATTAATGCTTTTCGGGCCATAACTAATTTATTAATTTAAAAATTCTTATATTACAATTAAAAACTATCCCTTATTACCAAACTTCGCAAACAACTTCTCCTCCGATTTGTTGCTTTCGCGCTTCATTATCAGTCAAAAGTCCTTTAGAAGTCGAAACTATTGAAAATCCATATCCGTCTTTAACATTTCGAAGGTTTTGTCCCTTTTTATAAATTCGACATCCTTGTTTGCTAATTCTCTTAATTTCCTTGATTATCGGGGACCCATCTTGATTATATTTCAATTTTAATTTCAAGAAATTTTTATTTCCATCAGAAAAAATTGAGACTTTACTAATTCGCCCTTGTTTATACAGAACTTGCGCAATAGCTAATTTAAATCTAGATAAAGGTATAATAACGTCAGAATTTCTAGCTGTTTGAGCATTTCTTATTCTTGTTAACATGTCCGCAATTTGATCGAAACTCATAATATTTTCAAAAATTATAATTTACTTCTTTTGTATTGGAAAACCCAACAGTTCAAATAATCTTAATCCTTCTTTTTGGTTATCCCCAGTAGTAGTTACAGTGACCTGTAAACTGAAAATTGATTTAATATTATCATGATAAATTTCAGGAAAAACTAATTGTTCTTTTACTCCACAATTGAAATTACCGTTCTTATCAACGCAACTTCTTTTAATTCCTCGAAAATCCCGGGTTCTTGGTAAGGTTATCCGGATAAATCTTTCGATAAAATCCCACATTTTTCTACCTCTCAAGGTAACCATAGCTCCTATCTCTTGACCTTCTCGAACCTTAAAACCAGAAATAGATTTTCGACTTTTCACTAAAACTGGTACCTGCCCAGTGATAACCATTAAATCGTTAACTATTTCTTGTTTAAATTCTTTATTATCTATTGCTCGAGACAAACCAACATTCAAAGTAACTTTGCCTGGTTTAGGAATCGCCCAATCATTGCTCTTATTGAATTCTTTTTTCAATGCTGGAATAACTTCCTTCAGATATTTTTTTCTCAAATTGTTCATAAACTTTTTATTCAAATTTAGCTTCACATTTCTTGCAAACCCTGAATTTTTTGTCTCCATCCATAATTCGACCAACTCGGGAAGGCTTACCACATTTAGGACAAATCAATTGAATTTTAGAAATATCAATCGGCATAGACAAAGAAATTAACTGACCTTTTTCCCCGCTTCTTTTGGCTTTTTGATGCTTCTTGACTATATTAATTCCTTCAATTTTAACTCTGTTTTTAATAGTCGAAACAGCCCCAACAACCCCAGTTTTTCCTCGATCTTTTCCGGCCAATACTTTAATTTTATCGCCTTTCTTTATCTTAAACTTCATAAATATTGATTTAATTTATCCAAATTATTTATCGATTTTGGCTGATTAATAAACCTCTTTAGCCAAAGAGATAATTTTCATAAAACCTCTTTCTCTAATTTCTCTGGCAATCGGTCCGAAAACTCGAGTTCCTTTCGGTTCTTGCTTTTCAACTATAACTCCAGCATTATCATCAAATCTAATGCTAACTCCGTCTTTTCTATAAAAAGATTTTCTTTGTCTAACAATTACCAGATGAACAATCTCTTTTTTCTTCACGTTCCCTCGTGGCTCAGCTTCTATCACTGAAGCTAAAACTATATCGCCTAATCGAGCATATCGTCTTTTGCTTCCGCCTAAGATCTTAAATACTCGGACCATTTTCGCTCCAGAATTATCAGCAACCTTTAATTTTGTCTCTACCTGAATCATAAATTCAATTTAAATTTATTATCTCCTTAAACAGATTATTCTTATTTCTTTCCAATTATTCTCCAAGTCTTATCTTTGCTTATTGGTCTACATTGTACAATAGTCACTCGGTCTCCCACTTTAAACTCATTTTTTTCATCGTGAGCTTTGTATCGCTTAGTCTTTCGGTATTTCTTAATATAGACAGGATGAGTTTTAATGTCAGTAACTTCGACTATAACTGTTTTATCATTTTTATCACTAACAACTTGACCAGTTTTTTTAACCAAAATAATGTCCTTCTCAGTTGATTCTACTTCTTTGGTAGACAATTTTTTCTTAGTATTCTCCATCATTTATAAATTAATTATTTACTTGTGACAATTCTTTCATTATAGTTAAAATTCTGGCAATATCCTTTCTTAATTTTCCTTGCTGCTGATTGTCTTTAACTTGATTAGATTTAATATCAAATCGAGCCTTACACAAATCAACTCTTTTTTCCTGTAAAAGTCTTTTTAATTCCTCTGCTTTTTTACTTCGCAGTTCTTGTGCTTTCATCTTAATTCTTGATTACAAACTTAGTTTTAACACTCAATTTATCAGAAGCTAATCGCATCGCTCTTCTAGCAGTTTTCTCGTCAATTCCATCCATTTCAAATAAAATCTTTCCTGGTTTCACTTTAGCAATATAAAAATCGGTATCGCCCTTACCATTACCCATAGGAACTTCGGCTCCTTTTCGAGACATTGGATGATCTGGGAAAATTCTAATCCAAATTTTACCGCCTCTTTGGACATATCTAGTCATGGCTCTTCGAGCAGCTTCAATTTCTCTGGAATTAATCATACCTACCATCAAAGTTTTAAGTCCAAACTCGCCGAAAGAAACACTAGTACCACGAGTAGCTATCCCACGAATTTTTCCGCCTCGCATTTTCTTCCTATATTTAACTTTCTTGGGCATCAACATACAATCTTCCTTAATTAATTATTCTTCTTACCTGCATCTTCTTTATACAACCAGACTTTTACTCCGATTATTCCATAAGTAGTATTGGCTTCCATCTTAGCAAAATCAATATTAGCCCTTAAATTATGTAAAGGTAAACTTCCTTTTGCTAACCATTCTTTTCGAGACATTTCAGCTCCACCTAATCGACCCGATAAAGAAATTTTAATCCCTTTAATATTTCGATTTTTATAGGCTTCCGCTAAAGTTCCTTTCATAGCTTTCTTAAAGAAAACTCTTTTTTCAATTTGTTCGGCAATACTATCTGCTAAAAGCTGAGCATTTTCTTCAACTGCTTTAATTTCTTTAACGTCTATTTGAACATCAGAATTTTCTTTATAAAAATATTTCTTCTTAACGGCTTTTTTAAGTTTTTCTAATCCTTCTCCACCTCTTCCAATCAAAACTCCTGGTCGACCCGTACTGATAATAACTCGGACTTTGCCCACGCTTCTCTCTATTTCAATAGAAGCTACAGCTGCCGGTCTAAGAGTTTTTCTTAAATCAGCTCGCAAAGTAACATCTTGTTGAAGATTTTTTTGATAATTTTTTTCATCATACCAACGAGATTGCCAAGTTCTATTGATTCCCATCCTGAACAATCTTGGATCTATTTTTTGGGCCATCTAACTTATCTTATAAATTATTTATCAATCTTATTAATCTTTTTAGTCTCTTTTCTGACTTTTAAACCAGCTGTCTTTTCTGCTTTGACCTTCTTCTTGCCAACAATTTTCTTAATTTCTTTCTCTTTTTCATCCAAAACCAACTCTATATGACAAGTTCTTTTTAAAATTTTGAAAGCTCTTCCGTGAGCTCGAGCTCTCCATCTTTTCATAGTAGCCCCTTCATTGACTTTGATTTCAGCAATATATAAATCGTCTTCTTTTAATTTAAAGTTGTTTTCAGCATTGGCTACAGCACTTTTTACCAATTTCAAAATATCTTGGCAAGAACCTTTTTCCCAAACCATTAATTGACAAACAGCGTTTTCGATATCCATCCCTCGCAAAATATTAGCGACTTCTCGAGCTTTACGCGCTGATCTTCTATAATTTTTTAAACTGGCTTTTACCTGCATGTCTTTAAACTGATTGGTTATGATTTATCCTTAGCGGCCATTTCGGCTTCCTTTTGTTTCTTTCCTCCGTGTTTTACAAACTTCCTAGTTGGAGAAAATTCACCTAATTTGTGACCTACCATATCTTCTGAAATGGAAACCTCGGGAAAACCTTTTCCATTATGAACTCCGATAACAAATCCCACCATTTCTGGAGAAATCGTAGAAGATCGAGACCAGGTTTTAATAACGGTTCTATCTCCAATTTTCAAGTTCTTGATTTTTTTCAAAAGCTTTTCATCTATATATGGTCCTTTCTTAAGTGATCGTGACATATTGTATATCTGAATTCCCCATTTTGTCCATTTCTTTGTCAAATCCTCCGCCACTTTTCGATGTACAATTCAATACATCTCATACGTTGCTCGGATTTTCCTCGAAATGCCCTCAAATGTGAAATCCCATTATGTTAATTTATTATTTACGTCGCTTTTTTTGTCGAATTCTCCGCTGCTATTCGAGGTACTATTCAGTACATCTCATACGCTGCTCGAATTCTCCTCAAAATGTTCTCAAACGTGAAATCCTGCGTTGTTTTATCTTAATTAAACTATTTTCTCTTCTTTTGTCGTCTTCGAATAATCAATCTATCCGACTGACTCTTCTTCTTTCGGGTTTTCTTTCCTAAGGCTGGTTTTCCCCATGGAGTTTTCGGATATTTCAAACCAATTGGTTGTTTTCCTTCTCCTCCTCCATGTGGATGATCAACTGGATTCATAGCTGAACCCCGAACCGCTGGTCTTCTCCCCATATGTCTTTTTCTTCCAGCACTTCCAACTCGATAAGCACTATGTTCAAAATTACTAGCCTGACCGATAGTAGCGTAACATTCCGCTGGAATCATTCGAATTTCGCTAGAACTCATTTTTAAATGAGCCATTTTTTTTTCAATAGCCTGAAGAACAACTGAGGCACCGGCGCTTCGAGCAATTTGCCCACCTTTACCGATCTTCATTTCAATATTACAAATAACTGTTCCCACTGGAATATTCTTCAATTTTAATCGATTTCCATTTTCAATTGGAGCATTCTCTTCAGTAATAATTTTTTGATCTTTTTTCATTCCTTCAGTCGCCAAAATATATCGTTTTTCCCCATCAGCATAGCAAATCAAGGCAATCAAAGCACTCCTGTTGGGATCTTTTTCAATCGAAATAACCTTAGCTGGAATTCCAAACTTATCCATTTTAAAATCAATTGATCGATATTTTCGCTTGTTTCCACCGCCTCGATGTCTCACGGTAATTGTTCCATTAGCTCTGCCTTTACTTCGTTTAAAAACCTTCGAAAGACTTTTTAACGGTTTAGCATCGGTCAAATTATCCGGTTTCACGATCGACATATTTCTTCTAGCAGCGTGGTTTCTTTTATAAATCTTTACTGACATGATTTTGATAACTTATTATTGAAATCCTCTATTCGCTAAACAATTTAATTTCTTGCCCAGTCTTGACAGTAACAATAGCCTTTTTAAATCCGCTTTTTTTACCTTTAGTTAATCGGAATCGGTGATTTTTCTGCTTATATTTCATGATATTAACCTTGGTCACTTCAACTCCATACAAAGCTTCAATCGCTTCGGCTACCTGATTTTTGTTGGATTTAGGATTAACTTTAAAAACATATTTTCCAATGGTAGTTTTATTCATCGCATCTTCAGAAACAATCGGCGTAATAATAGTGCTATTAACTAAATCGGCTTTTTTAATTAAATTTTCGGAAATCTTCTTAACTTTCTTTTTGACAGCTTTCTTCTCAGTCTTCTTGACTGCTTTTTTCTGCTCTTCTTCTTTTTTAGATCCAAATATCGCTGGCATAAAATATAATTAATTTAAATTATTTCCCGTACTTCTCTTCTAAGCTCTTAATTCCTGCCTTGGTTATTAGTAAATATTTACTATTCAACATATCATAAACATTGATATTATCCGTAAATATATTTTTTACTTTCTCTAAATTCCGACTGGCAGTTTTATTATCTAATTCATTTTTATCAAAAGCCCACAAAACAGTCCCGACAGCTCCTAGCTTATTTAAAGCATCTTGAGCTTCTTTCGTTTTTTTATGGTCGAAATTGTTATCGGACAAAACAATCAATTCTTGATCTTTTAATTTACCGCTTAAAGTCATTTTAATAGCGGATTGATTCATTTTCTTGTTAATCTTTTTCTTAAAATTTCTTTCATTGGTTGGTCCAAAAACCACTCCACCCTTTCTCCAAATTGGGCTACTCGCAGTTCCAGCTCTAGCTCGTCCGGTTCCTTTTTGTTTCCAAGGTTTCTTACCAGAACATTTTCGCTCTGATCTATTTTTGGTATGAGCTAAAACTTGTCTTCGATTGGAAGCTTGGGAAACATATATTTGATGAATTACATCATCTTTAATCTCCACTCCAAACACATCCTGGTTCAATTCAAGGTCTTCCAATTTTTCTCCATTTAATTTTTTCACTTCGACTTTCAGCATATAATATGAATAACTAGTTTATAGTTTTTAAATTAAAATTTGTTATCAACCCAAACTCTTACAATCGATCCACTAGTTCCAGGAATAGCACCTCTCAGAGCCAATAATCTTTTCTCAATATCCTTAAAAACGATTTCGATATTCTTAATAGTTTTCTTATCACTTCCCATTCTTCCAGACATTTTCTTCCCCTTGAAAACTTTTTGTGGATAAGCACTTCCAATTGATCCAGGAGCTCTTTCATCGTGTCGATGTCCGTGAGAAGCCGGCGAACCTGCAAAACCCCATCTTTTAACTACTCCTTGATAACCCTTACCCTTGCTTATTCCGGTAAGCTTAACTTTATCCCCAACTTCAAAATTATCTAAGCTAATTTCGTCTCCAACTTTAATATCCCCTATTTCTTCTTGGCTCAATCGAAATTCTTGAATCTCATCAAATCCCTTGTCCTTTTTCGGATTTTCTAAGCCAACTTGAATAGCTGAATAACCATCTTTTTCTTGAGTTCTGATTTGAATAACCACATTTTTGCCACTTTCCAATAAAGTAACATTTTGCGCTTTTCCATTCTCATCATAAATGGTGGTCATTCCTAATTTTTTCCCTAAAATTAATTTCATATTTTCTTTCGTAAGTAAACTTAAAACCGAATATTTTGATAAGGCTCTCAATCAACTCCGACCGGCCTTATAAAAATATTCGGCATCAAAGCTAATTTAGTTTCCCGCTAAGGACTTTAACTAGTTTAAAACTCTTTAATTTGAGGACAGTTCGAGGCGAAATTAAAAATTTCAGTGAGACGCACTCAAGGTGCGGCGAACTAAAATTTTTGATTTCAACAAAGAAATGTACCAGATTTAAGAAGTTTTAATTACATCTTAATTTCAATTCCTACTCCCGCTGGTAGATCAAGGTTGGTCAAATCTTCAATAGTCTTATCAGTTGGTTCCAATATATCTATCAATCTCTTATGCGTTCTAATTTCAAATTGATCTCGACTGTCCTTGTGAACAAAAGTAGATTTATTGACAGTTACTTTCTTAATGGAAGTTGGTAACGGTACTGGGCCAATTATCTTCACCCCTGTTCTTTGAGCAGCGTCAACTATTTTTTTGACGGATTGATCAATAACTTTATTATCATAAGCTTTCACCTTGATACGGATCCTTGATTGAGCTTCTGGCTCGTTCTCTTTTTTTGATTTAATGTTCTCTGCTTTTGTCATCTATATATTTAAATTACAACAGACTTATTATATACATCTTACCTTATTTGTCAATACGAGAGCCACAATCCAATAAATTTTTAGTGGTTATTTATTGATTTTAAGTATTTCAACCACCGTCAATCTTTGGGAATGACCTTGTTTTTTAAAATATCGTTTTTTAGGTTTCTGCTTAACGATAGTAATTTTAGGAGCTCTTTTTTGCTCTAAAATTTTCGCCTCAACTGTTATTCCTTCTAAGATCGGTTTTCCAACCTGGACCTCTTTTCCATCGTCTAAAAGCAAAACCTTGTCAAAAACAACCTTGTCACCAACTTGGTTTTCCAGTTTTTCTATTTCGATTTTGTCTCCTTCTCGAACGTCATATTGTTTTCCACCTGTTTGAACCACTGCTAACATCTAATTTAAAATGAAATAATTAAAACAGTCCCACGCAAGGACTATTCTCAGATAACTTTCTTCTATTAATAAAGCTTACCTAAAAACAAACCTTAGTATTACAAAATATCCAACGCTTGTCAAGAAATAAATTATTTCGCTAATAAGTCTTATCTGAATTATCTAGAAACTAATCAAACTTTATTTATTCTCAATAATTTCTCTAATATTATAAGGACGCTCGTTCCGAACTTTATGAAAAATTTTTATTAAAATATCGGCTAATAGACCAAAAACTAGAAATTGAAATCCCATTAAAACCATAAAAATTCCAATTGTTGGCCAAATTCGATTACTGATTGCTTCTCTTAAAAAAATTCTCGCTATAAACATCCAAATTAACAAACCCGAACCTAAAACAAAGGATAGCATTCCGATAGATCCAAACAAATGTAAAGGTCGAGCAGAAAATTTTCGCCAAAACCAAACACTTAGCATATCCAAAAAACCCTTAATAACTCTTTTGAAATTATACTTTGTTACCCCAGCCATTCTTGGGCGATGATTAACCACTACTTCTCCAATTTTAAATCCGCTTATTTTTAAAACAGCTGGAATAAAACGGTGCATCTCTCCATACAAATCAACATCTCTGAAACACTCAGCTCGATAGACCTTTAAGGAACAACCACTATCATTGATTCCGTCTTTAATTAAAAATCCTCTTAATAAATCTGCGCCTCGAGACAGAAATTTTTTAGAAAAAGAGTCCTTGCGATCTTTCCGCCAACCAGAAACTATATCATAACCTTCTTCTAATTTTTTTAGCAACTTAGGAATATCAGCTGGATCATTTTGCAAATCTCCGTCCATAGTGATAATAATTTCTCCCTGAGCCGCTTTAATTCCAGCATCCATGGCTGCTGTTTGTCCAAAGTTTTTTCGAAAAGAAATTATCTTAATTGGTTTCAATTTTTTTAATTCAATTAAAGTCTTATCGGAACTTCCGTCGTCAATAAAAATAAACTCCCCTTGAAGTTTTTCTTTTCTGAAAATATTTTTTAACTCTTCATGCATTTTAGCAACATTTTCCTCTTCGTTTTTGAGAGGAACAACTACTGATATGAACATAAATTTAGTTATAAAGTTTAAAAGTTTGTAAAGTAAAAAGTTTTAATTTATTAATTGAGAAACTTCAAATAATAATGTTGGAGATTATTTAAAATGAAAGTTGAGACTTTTAAAAATTGAGCAAAATTCGAGGCGAAATCGATTCGTCGCGGCGAAGAAGGTTTCAACCTGCCTGCCGGCAGGCGGGCGAAGAAATTTGCCAATTTTTCAACATTCAATAATACCGTTGAGGATTATTTTTTGAGCATAGTTCGAGGCGAAATCAAAAATTTCAGTGAGACGCACTCAGAGTGCGGCGAACTAAAATTTTTGATTTCAACAAAGAAATGTGCCAAAAAATAATTCTCAAACTAGCCTCTGCCGATGATGCCAACTAACAGTCCCAAGCACGCCATAGCCCCATTAATAATCCAAAATCTAACTGTCACTTTCGTTTCTGGCCACCCCTTAGCTTCGAAATGATGATGAATTGGTGCTGCTAAAAAAACTTTTTTCTTGAATACTTTTTTGGAAAACAATTGAATAATTACCGATCCAGATTCCAAAAAATAGATAAAAACGACAAACGGCAGAACTAAAACCGAATTAGTCAGCATTGCTACTACCCCCAAAGTAGTCCCCAAAGAAATTGCCCCTGTATCTCCCATAAAAAAACGAGCTGGATAAAAATTAAACCACAGAAAAGCCAATAAAGAGCCCGCTATTACTCCACAAAAAGCTGCTATATCAAACCGACCTTGAAAAAAAGCAATTAAAGAAAAAATAGCAAAAGCTTGAATTAAAATACCAGCATTTAGACCATCCAAGCCATCAGTTTCGTTAGAGGATACCGCCATAGAAACAATTACTCCAATAAAAAGAGGAAAATACCAAAAGCCAATTTCAAAATCTCCAACAGCCGGTATGTGAATAAAATTAGACTCTAGTTTAACAAAAAACCACCAAGCACCCGCTGCTGCAATCAAAATTAACCAACCAAATCGAACCACAAATCGCATTCCGCCTCCTTTATTATCCCCGATACCTCTAATGCTCATATAATCATCTGCCAAACCTAAAATCGCCGTCGAAATTAAGGCAAATAATAATAACCAGGTTTGATTTCGACTTAAAAAATTTAATCGATTAAACCAATCCTCACCAGTTAAATCCGCTAGAAAAGGCGCCAAAAAAAACATTGCCATTATCAAAATCAATACTGTTCCCCAAATTATTATGCCTCCCATCGTCGGAGTGCCTTTTTTAGAAGCATGCAATTTATTAATAAAGATCAATTTATCTCCATCAACAGATTTTTTTTTAATTTTAATTTTAATTCTATTTTTATACAAGAAATGAGTCAATAAGGGAGTTATTCCCATAGAAATAGCAAAGGCTAAAATTGCTAAAATAATAATTTTAGCAGTTGAAAGCATTCCAGGAATATATTGAATATTGGCTATCTGCATATAATAGTTTATAAAGTTAGAAAGTTAGTAAAGTTAAAAATTGAAATTGAAGTTATTTTCACCATTCGACAAAAAAATTTAATAATCTTTATTGTCAACTTTAGTCAGAAATTCCTTTATGAACTTCTCAACTCATTTCCATTGATAGGCTTGAAATGACCAGGTCAACATACTTTTCATGTCTTGCCAACGATAATAATCATCGAGAATTACTCCAACTACTTTAATCTCTCTCCCATCTGGATCGGTAGCAGCACTCATCAAACATTCTCCGGCCTCGTAGGTGAATCCGGTTTTACCACCTAAACAATTTGACATTTGATCCAAAAGTCGATCAGTATTCCCTAATAAATGTTTAGTCTTACCATCAATCGAAAAAATTTCAGCATTTCGTATTTTCATAGTATCCCAAATTTTATCATATTGCAACGAATAAGCAGCAATTCTAGCCATATCATACGCACTAGAATAACATCCCCCAGGATTATCTTCCTTGTCCAATCCAGAAGCATTACAAAAATTAGTATCCTCCAAACCAATCTCTCGAGCTTTTTCGTTCATCATTTTAACAAATTCTTCTTCTGTCCCGGCAATATGTTTAGCCAATGCGACTGCCGCATCATTTGTACTATTCATAACCATAGCTTTAAAAAGATTCCAAGCGGAAATTTTTTCACCAACTTGCAAACGAGCGGAAGGACAATATCCACCTCGAGGACAACCGATTTTAGTTCCATCCTCATAAACAGCATCCTCATCAATAGTAACAACCTCTCTTTTAAGATCCTTGATGTTCTCAACAACCAAAATTGCCGTCATAATTTTAGTTAGCGACGCAATCGCCAATCTCTTTTTAGCGTTTTGATAATGTAAAATAGTATTAGTTTCGACATCAATTACTACAGCCGCCCGAGCTTGAGCATAAAAATTTCCAAAATCTTCTCTTTTAATAGGCGCATCTGGATTCCTAACTACTAGTTTTTCAAAAGTAATATTGTCATTGTAGGCCTCATCAAAATCAAACTTAGCACCCTTAACATCAACAACTTTATCTTTTTTTTCTCTAAATATAGAAATATTTTCAACCAAAGTATCCCGATAAAAAAAACCAGCTGAAAATAAAACAGCAAAAACCACTAATAATATTTTAGTTACAATTTTCATATTAAGAATCTTTTTTTAGTAAACAAGTGAAATTTTATAAATCACGATGAGATTTTAGATAATTGCTTGAGTCTTTGGTGAGTTTACCATAATTAGGCAAATCCTCCAACCTTGAAATTCCCAGTTTCTTTAAAAGCTTCAAACTAGGCTCATAAACAAAAATTCGAGAATTATCAATTTTCTCTTTCTTGTCTATTAATCCCTTGATAGCCAATTTTTTTAAAATCAAACCACAATTAACTCCTCTCACTTGTTCTATCCAGGCCCTTCCGATTGGTCCTTTATAAACTATTATAGATACAACTTCCAACATAGCTGGAGATAATTGTTTTGGTTTGCCACTTTTGAAATATTCTTTGACAAAAGAAGCTAAATCGGCCGTAACTACCAGTTGAACTTCGTCTTCTTTAAATACCAACCTTAACACTGAACTATTTTTCTTATAGTTTTCTTCTATTTCTTTTAGTCCTTTCAGACAATCTTCTCGTGTTGCTTCAAGATTTTCCGCTAATTCAGAAATAAAAACCGGATCGGATTCTAAAAAAAGAACAGTTTCAATTTTATTTTTTAATTCAATTTTCACGTTAAAAATTCAAAAATTAAGACTTAAAACAGTCAAAAGATATCTCGGATATCTAATTATAACCCTCCGATAAAGGAGTCTTGGAGGTGATACTTTTAAATTAATTATTTTCTTATAATATTCATGTCTTGAAAAGATTTTTTTTGCCTAATCTCAATTACTCCTTGTTTTACTAATTCTAAAATAGATAAAAAAGATATCACCAATTCTAATCTACTAGTTTTCTTAGAAATAATACGAGAGAATTTCAAATTTTTAGTTCGTTTTAAAATATTTCTAATTTCTTCAATTCTCTCTTTAATTTTCACAACCTCTTTGACTTCTTTTTTTTGATACAAATCCTCATTCTCCAAATTAAATTCCCTAATCACTTTTTCAAAAATATCTCTAAGATCACGCTGATTAAATTTAACAGAGAAATTCTCAATAGCTAACCCCCTACTTTTCCCTGCAAAGCATTGACCACCTTCCTCTAATCTAAATCCTAGTTCTTTAGAAATTTCTTTAAATTTTTGATATTCGATTAAACGATCCCTTAAATCGTCATTCTCTTCTAGCTCAATTTCTTCTAGCTCAATCGTTGACAATAAAATTTTTGATTTTAATAGAGCTAATTTAGAAGCCACCCAAAGAAATTCACTAATATTTTCTAAAATTTTATCTTGATCTCTAGAACTACTTAAATAATCTAGATATTGGTCTGCTACCTGAGCCAAAGAAAAATTGGATATTTCCAATTTCTCTTTTTCTAATAAATTTAATAAAACTCCCAAAGGATCCATTTCATTTATTTCCTGATTTTTTTCTGTATATTTCAAATTTTAATTTTAATTTTGAAAATAAAAGATTATTTTAACATTTCTTCAATCCCCTCAACAAATTGATCTGGATTAATTTTATTTTTATCTACAATAGCCTGAACTCCTATTTTTTTTAATTCATCGATGTCTTTAGCTTGATCAGACTCACTTGTTAAAACAATAAACTGAGTTTTAGATTTTGGAAATTGAACCTTGAAATCAGTAATTATTTTCTTAGCTTCAATGTCTGGTAAAACAATATCCACAACTACTAACCCAAAATTCTTTTGAGCTAATAAAGCCTGTCCTTCTTTACCAATAGAGACTCTCTCAACTTCATAACCAGTAGCTTGAAGCTTATTACCAAAAACTTCCAAAAAAACCTCCTCGTCCTCAATAATTAAAACTCTTTTTTGGTCTTCAACCGAAAAATTATTAGATCTTAATTTATAATTTACGATATTCTTTAGAGGCATTTTTTTCTCGGTCTCTTTCAAAATCTTTATAACCTCAACAACCAGCTGCTGAGGAGTATGTTCGGATTTAGAAATAAAACCATCAGCGCCTAATTTATTCAATCTTTTTTTGTTATCTTCTTGAGACAAGTTAGAGAAAGGAATAATTTTAGCACTATCTAAATTGGAATCTTTTCGAAGCTCCTCTAAAACATCAAATCCGTCCATTTCCGGAAGAACCAAATCTAACAAAATTAAATCTGGTTTTTTCTCCTTAGCCTTCTTTATCGCTTCAGTTCCGCTAGTAGCTAAAATTACTTCAAAACTTCCATCTTTTTCAAATTTTTTTTGGTAGATTTCAGATAACATCGGATCATCCTCCACAATTAAAACTTTTTTCATTTTTAATATTTAATGTTTATTTGATTGATTGGTAATATTTTAGCAAATAAACACAATTGTCACAATAAAATAGAAATCATCAAGATAAATACCAAAAACACAATCCACTGGTTGACGAATTGTGTTCCTACATTTTTATGTATCATAAGCTATTAGATTCCTTCTTTTTGAAGTTTTTGAATAAGATTTTTTTGATTCCACGAAATTTTTTTAGGTGTTTTAATTTTTATTTCAACCAAATGATTTCCTTGTCCAAAACCACCAAAATTTTTGATTCCTTTTCCTTTAATTCTTAAAAAATCTCCGGCTTCAATTCCAGCTGGAATTTTAAGCTTAACAAGTCCTTCAACAGTTTCAACTTCTATTTTGTCCCCTAAAACAGCTTGAGAAAAATTTATATTTTTTTTTGAAACAACGTCCGAACCTTTCCTTTTAAATTCAGAATGAGGTCTAATGTGAATTTTAAGATAAAGGTCCCCTGTTGGTCCGCCTAAAGATGAAGCTTCTCCTCCTCCGGAAACTTTTAAAACCTGCTCCGAATCAATCCCGGCCGGAATATTAACATCCATTTCTTGATAATCTTTAATCACTCCGTCGCCCCCACATTCTCTGCATTTTTCTTCAGCTATTTGACCTTTTCCTTTACATTGATTACAAATTTCAATCTGAGAAAAATTTCCTAAAAAAGTTTGTCTAATTTTCTTAATTTGACCTGATCCGCCACAAGCCGAACATTGCTTGGTATTTTTATTTTTAGCACCAGTTCCATCGCAAGTTTTACAAATAATTTTTTTATAAAGTTTTATTTTTTTATTTACCCCTCTGGCCATCTCTTTGAAATCAATATCAACATCAACTACTACATCAGAACCAGCGGTTTGTTTTTTAGTTGCTTGACCACCTCCAAAAAAATCCGAGAAAATATCTTCGAAACCTCCACCTTGAAAATTAAAATCTTGAAAACCGCCTGCTCCCTGACCGCCACCAAATCCACCAAAACCCGAAGCTCCTCCCTGTTCATGACCAGATCCAAATTGATCATATTGACTTCGCTTTTTATCATCGGATAAAGTTTGATAGGCTTCATTGACTTCTTTAAATTTAGCTTCATCTCCCCCTTTTTTATCGGGATGACATTGATGAGCTAATTTTCGGTAGGCTTTTTTTATTTCATCTTGAGAGGCTTTTTCATCTATTCCCAAGACTTTATAGTAATCTTTACTCATTCGTTTGATATTAAAAATTTCGGTAAAACAAAGATATTTTAACCTATTTTAATTATTGTTTCAAGACAATTTAGCAATCGACCTCTTTCTCTGCTAATTTTTGCTAAAATATCCGAGAATACCAATCTTGATTTAAAAAACAAAAAAAGAACTTTTGGTTCTTTTTTAAATACTAGATACGGAATACTCTATATTAGATACTTATCAGGCTTTTCCTCTCATGATTTCTCCCGCTTCTCTCTTCTCCTCTAAAACTGCCTTCTTTTGAAGTTGCATAATAATATTTCGAGTGTTAGTAGGATTTGAAATTTGCTTAAAAACAAATCTTTGTTTATTTCCAGCAGTTTGAATATAAACATCTCCAAAATCAAAAAGAGTGGGAATTATCCCCTGAACTTCTGAAGTCACGTCTTGAATTTTATTATGTTTTAATTCACTAATATTTCGACTAAATAAAGCGATTTGATTGATATCAACAATTCTAGAATCAGTTATTATCCAGACATCCAGATAAAAATTTATCCAAGTGATAAATAAAGATAACCAGGCAAATATTGCCAGAAAAGATTCAATTAAATAAAACCAATTTAAATCCAACTTTAAATCTAAAAAGTTAAAGACGATTTTCCCAAAAAAATGAAAAATTATTAATCCTAATAAAATCAATAGAAACGGAAAGAATCTCAAAACAAAAACCAACCAATGTCTTCTTAGTAAAAGAATAACATTCTCACCAGTTCTTTTTCCTTTAAAATTAATATTATCGAAATGATGTTGATAATTATTTTGTTCTTTCGAAAGCACAAAAAAGATTAAAAAATTAAAAATCCAAAAATATTCCAATCAACTTTTAGTGCTATTGCCAAATTAGCCAAAAACAAAAAAGCACTCACTCCCAAAAACAATGCAATAGTAAAAATAGCTAAAGTTCTATTTAAATAATAAACCCAAATATGATAAATGATCATACCTGAAGTCACTAAAATCAAAGTAGATAAAATCCAATATAATATTATGGGAATATTAATCATTTCTAGTTATTAATTTAATTTTATTTTTATTGCTATTTTTATTTTAACCCTCTTTTCATCTTAAATCAACTTCTCAATCTAAAAAATAGATCATCCCATACAATTCGACCCGTCTCCGCTAAACCTGCACCGAGGCGAGGCCCATCTCCATTTATCGCGACGAATTACTCTGAGTCAAGCAAAAAAGTACGAGTTCAATAAATTTAAATATTTGAGTAAAATTCGAGGCGAAGTCGAGCATTGAGAGAGGCGTACTGAATGGTACGGCGAACGAAAAGCGGAGATTTCAACGAAGAAGTTTGCCAAATATTTAAATTTACTTCTTAGTAGATTTGGGAGTAACCCAAAAGGATCCAAAGTACTTACCAAAAAGTAGCCTTGTCTGTGCGTCTACCGCCGGTGAAGCTCCTAAAAATGGAGCAATTATCGGAGCCAAAAACCACTGAAAAAACATGGCAAAATATTTCTTTCTAGAATGTTTTTTGGGCCGGATCGGCATAATTAAAAAACTCAAAAACATTGAAATTACCAAACCGACTAAAGCCATGGTCATCAAAGTTCTAGTGATATAAGGCAAATTATGAGCCAAAACTGATTCGCTAAAAACATCTCCCCCAAAAATTAAAGGTAACCACCCCAAAAGAGCCAAGATATAAGGCGAAGTCGCCCAACTATGATGACCTTCTAGCATGGTCCAAAGATATTTTATTTTTTTACCAAAAGGAATTTTCGGATTAGCTTTGAAAGCTCGAGCCAACATCGCTAAATTCTCAATACCATAAGCCCATCTTCGTTTTTGTCGATATTGATTAGCTAAAGTTTGACCATAATTGTCCCCCAAAACCGCATCTAAAGAGACTGGCAAATAAATCGGTCGAACTTGATAATCTCCGCAAAAATAATCATAAGCTTTCCAAAAAATTACTGAGTCTTCAGAAATAACATTCACCGGCCAATAATCAACGTCAACGATAGTTTTAAAGGCCTCACTATGCGAAGAAAATGTTACCATATGCTCTGGTCGCATTGATTCCACCATATGCCAAAAGGAGGAACCAGTAACAATTATTCGAACTGGAGCAATTGTATCCCATAAATTATTATGATACATCGGTAAAGGCTGATAAGCTTGTTGCAGTCGATTAGGGCTAACGATATACTCATAAGACAAAGCCGCTAAAAATTGTGGATGAACCTGAGTATCGCAATCAAAATTAGAAAGAACCACGTGTTCCAAAGGAATTTTTTTATCTTCTAAATATTTTTTAAGTTTTTTAGCTGCGTAAGTGGTATTAGAAGCTTTACATTTCATCTCCCCCTCTTTAACTTTATGAACTGTTACTAAGAACTCATAAAATTTATCCCCAAATTTATCTTTCAAAATTTTGACTTTTTTATCTCGACTAGCTTTCTCTTCTCGCTCTTCCAAAGCTAATAAAATTATAATTTTATTATTAGGATAACAAGAATTATCAATAGCTGCGATAGCTGGTTCAATAGTCTTAGCTAACTCTCCCGCAGTAGGCAACATTATAACATGATAAACATCCTGCCAATTCAAAAACTTTTTTCTATTCCTATAGTTGCCTTTCAATTGTTTAAGAAACTCAGTTCGTTCTTTTATATTTCTTTTGAGCTCTTTAACGTTCTTTCTTTTGAAAAAACTTTTCTCTAACTCAATTTTAAAATCAGCTAATTCTTCTTCTATTTTTTCTTGAAGTTCATTTCCATTATTAATCAGCTGAATCCGACCAAGCCAATCAACATTATTCCAACGTTTCATTTTTTTGTAAGCCAAGACAGAATAAGTAGCGATATAAACAGTTCGGTGCAACCAATAAATATCATATAAAATAATAAATAAAGCCACCCAAATTGGAAGCACAAAAGAAAAAACAAACATTCCAATTAAAGTAATCCAAGTCAAAAAACCTGGCAACATTTCAAAAAACCTTTGCCAACGTCGTTCCCTTGGATCAGTTGTCCTCGGATCTGGATAAGACCAATTTTTTCTTCCCCCATTTATGTTAATCATAAAATTATTGAATTTAAATTGATAAAAGATCTTACTTAGAACATTCAAGAATTCAGGAGTTGTAAATTCGAGTGTAGTTCGAGAAAGATTCGAGTACTGAGCGAAATGTACTTTTCTGGTACATTGAGCGAATGACGGAGAATCTGACGGAGAAATGCACCGAATTTACAACTCCTAGCGGTTTACCAGGATAATTGCAACAGTATACACCAATATAACAATTTGTAAAATCATCCCTGCTAGAAAAAGAAAATATCCCCCAAAAAACGCCGTGGACATTTCTCTAGGTTCAACCTTTTCCGAATCATCTTCATTGAAATTTTTCCAACCAGAAAAAATTAGAAAAATTCCTAAAATATAATTAATTACCATTATTATTAAACCGCTAAAAGCCACAAAAAAAACGTTAAAAAAACGTTTTTCTTCCGAATTCAAGGCGATTCTATCAATTCCAAAAAAAGCATTATAATGAAGAATTAACGCAGTTTTGTCAAAATCAAGTCCAATCCAAAAAATAATCCAGGCGGCTAAATTCAATAAAAAACCACTGATTAAAATAGTCATCAAAATTTTATTTTGAATAAAATATTGAAAATATATTTTTATATTTTTCATAGATTTTTTCAGAAACTGTCTAATATTTTGCATCCAGCTATAATTTCAATGTTTTAGTGGATTAATATTAATAAACCTGTTGATTTTTTTAATTATTTTACGTCGAAATTTTAGACAGTTTCTTGGAGACTATCTTCTTCTATTTCTCTTAATCTCCTTTATAATTCCGTCAACTTCATTGATAATAATTTCGTGAGGTTGTTCTAAAATTTCCAAAATAAATTTATCAAACATTTTAATTCGATAACGAAATTCTTCTAAATTCATCAAGGAATAATTTATCTCTTGACCCATTTCAGCTTCCAATTCCTCAATCAAATGTTTAAGTTTAGCCCTAGAAAGTCCATCCACCACTAAAAGCAAATCGGTTTTGGATTTTTTATTATTGATAAATATACCAGAGACCAATCCCAATTTAACATCTCCTAAGCTCTTAACTCGATTAAGCTGTTCGCACTGAGGATAAATATTAGACTTAACCACTAGCCATTTTAGCTCATCGTGAAAAGAATATTTAGAGTTAACAAAATAAGCTTTTTGCTTTCTAATCGTTCGAGAATAAATAAATTTAGCATTAACTAACTGATTAAGAATTTTTTTAGCTTCATTTTTACTAGCTCTAGTATCAAGCTTGTTTCTCTCTATTACTTCCGTGGTAGTTAAAGAAATCTTTTCATTCAACATAAAAAATTTAATCAACCGCCATCTGACTCTAGACCCAAACAGAAATTCTAATTCACTTTTCATATTTTTTTAAAATTAGGGATTGTTTTTAAAGTTTTAATTAAAAAATATGCCAAAAATACAATTCTTAAAGATGTAGATATTTTATATGTCTTATCGAAACTTTCCGAGTTTTCAGATTAAAAATCACTCCTACAAAATCAACCCTCCACTCCGTCTCTATTAAACTTCTTTCTGCTAAAAAATATTGGGCTATCTTAAACACTTTTTTTAATTTTGCCCTATTAACGCTTTCTTCGGGAACAACATCAAAGCCTTTGGTTGATCTAGTTTTTACTTCTACAAAAATTATGACGCCTTCAGGATTTTCAACAACCAAATCAATCTCTCCCAGTCGATAACCTTTTCGATTATAATAATTTTTTTCAATAATCTTATAATCATTGGCTACAAAATAATTAGCCGCTAAAATTTCCCCTTTAGATCCAAAATTTTGCAAACCTTAATTTAAAAGTAAAAAATTTTGATAGTCTTTAAAAAATGATACTACATTGAAACAAAACTTTCAAGCAAGCTTTATTTTTTCTCAAATAAACGCTAAACATCGCCAGAATTTTTTTATTTGAGCAAAGTTTAAGAAAAATCTTAAATTGTGTGTAAAATGTACTTAAATTGTACATTAAAAAGCAATTTGAGATTTGAGATTTGATGAAGGAATTTGTCAAACAAAAAAGTCTAGCCTTTTTCAAACGCCGAAGCGGTATTGAGAATGGATTGCTCTTGCCACCAAGGCCCAATCAATTGCATTCCAATTGGTAATTTTTTTCCATCGATTAAAATAAATCCAGCATTAATGGAAATGGCTGGTAACATCGCCACATTAACCGGTACGGTTGAAATATCTATCAAATATAACTCTAGGGGATTGTCACATTTTTCTCCAATTTTAAAGGCCGATCCCATCATCGTGGGAGTTAAAATCAAATCTACTTCCTCGAAAGCTTTCTTGAAACCAGCTTTAATTAAATTTCTGACTTGTTGAGCTTTCTTATAATAAGCATCTTTATAACCCGCTGATAAAGCATAAGTTCCTAAAATAATTCGACGCTTGACTTCATCGCCCAAACCAGACTCTCTTGATTTCAAATAAGTATCTAGAATATTATCCGACTCAATTTGAGTTCCATATTTAACTCCATCAAACCGAGCTAGATTAGAACTAATTTCAGAAGAAATCATCAGATAGTAAACCGCTAAAGAATATTTAATTCCAGGAATTTCAATGTCAACGACTTCGGCTCCATTTTTCTTAGCCCAGTTGATTTTAGCTTCAATAATTTTTTTGACGTCAGGATTGACATCTTCTCCTAAAAATTCTTTTAAAACTCCAATTTTTACTCCTTCAATTTCTGGTTTTAAATTATTCAAAAAATTAGTCTCTTTCGCCACGGTAGTATTATCACGAGGATCTTTTTCGCAAATTTCATCAAGAATAATTGCAACGTCTTCAACACTATTCGCAAAAGGTCCAATTTGATCATAACTAGAACCCATCGCAATAATTCCGCTCCTAGAAACTCTTCCATAGGTTGGCTTCATTCCTACTATTCCACAATAACTAGCCGGACATCTGATTGATCCTCCCGTGTCAGAACCCAAAGTCCAAACTGCTTGTTTATCAGCTACTGCTGCTGCTGAACCTCCTGAAGAACCTCCGGCTACTCGTTCGGTATCAATTGGATTTTTAACTACACCATAAGCGGAATTCTCAGTCGAAGTCCCCATGGCGAATTCGTCCATATTAGTCTTCCCCAATAAAACCGCTCCCGCTTTTTTTAACTTTCTAATCACAAAATTATCATATGGCGCTCGATAGCTCTCTAAAATTTTAGAACCAGCGGTCGTAACTTCGCCTGCTACACAAAAATTATCCTTAACCGCATAAGGAATTCCTTCTAATATTTCAATCTCTTCTCCTCTCTCTATCTTCTGATCAACTTTTTCAGCTGCCGCTAACGCCCCTTTTTCATCCACGCTCAAAAAACTGTTAATTTCAGGATTTCTTTCTTTAATCCGTTTTAAATATTGCTTAGTTAATTCTACTGAGCTAATTTCTTTCTTAACTAATTTCTCGTGTAGTTCTTTTATCATGAAATCAAAATTATTTATTTTTTAATACAAGAGCGTATCGAACAAGTCTTTATTCTAATACAATTTCCAAATTATGACTGCAAAATTTTCAAATCTCGTTGAAGTAAAGTTTATATCTAACTCACTTTTCAAATTTTTCGCTCAAAATTTTAAAATTTCGTTACGAATTAGACTTATTTAATACACTCCTGACTTTCAAATAATCGTCCTTCTGGTCTGGAAAATTTTCTTTAATTCCCTTGACCAAGCCTTCCGGTTTCTCCAAAACCTCATCAACTCTTAATTGATTGCTATTCAATTGATAATGATCAAATTCTTCGACATTATCAGATTGAGCCTCTTGAATATCAGCAAAAAAATCCAAAATATTGTCTAGGTCTTCCGTGAATTTTTCCTCTTCTTTTTTGGTCAGCTCAATTCGAGCCAACTCGGTCGTTTTTTGAACTTCTTCTATAGTAATTTTTTTAGACATAACTTTATTCTTTAATTAAATTGATGAATTCTTTTTCTAAAAGAATCTTGATTTTTAATTGTAACGCTTTTTTATATTTACTACCAGGCTTTTCTCCTACCACTAAAAAATCGGTATTGGAACTCACCGAAGACGAAATTTTTCCACCTGCTTGCTTTATTAAATCCTTTGCCTGCTCTCTTGTCAACTCTTGCATTGATCCAGTCAAAACAAAACTTTTTCTGTCAAACTTCTTTTTTTCAATTGTTGCTTTAGATTCCAGCAACTCCATTCTCACTCCTTGTTTTTCTAATTTTTCTAATATTTTTTGATTTTCCTCTGTTTTAAACCAATCCACCATGCTTTGAGCAATCCGATTACCAAAACCACTTATTTCAGATAAGTCCTCAGCCAAAATTTGGCTAAAAAATGAGGTCAATTGACTTGGTTTATCAATTTCAAATCCTAATTTTTGATACTTTTTCCCTAGTTTTGATTGCCCATTTTCCAACTCTTTTTTCAATAAAATGATTCCTTCTTCTCCTAAATGACGAATTCCCAAACCAAACAACAATTTTTCAAAACTAGCTTGCTTGCTATTCTCAATAGCAACAATTAAATTATCAGCTGACTTCTCAGCAAATCTTTCTAAAACTTCCAAATCACCCAATTTTAAACTATAAATATCGGCTACCGACGTCACCAATCCTTCCGTCAATAACTGCTCAACAATGCTCTTCCCCAATCCATCAATATTCATTCCTTTTTTAGAAACAAAGTGAATCATCTTTTCTTTTTCTACTGCAAAGCAATTTTTATTAACACAAAAATGAGCCGAGCTAATATCTTTTTTACTATCAGCAATTTTTTCTCGAATCACTTTTCCGCCACACATCGGACATTTAGTCGGCATAAAAAACTTTTTTTCTTGACCAGTTCGTAATTTCTTAATTACCTCAACTACTTCCGGAATGACATCCCCCGCTTTATGAATCACAATTGTATCTCCAATCCGAATATCTTTTTTGGTAATCTCGTCCTCGTTATGCAAAGTCGCCCGAGAAACTACGCTCCCAGCTACTTTCACTGGTTTCAAAACTGCCACCGGTGTTAAAGCACCAGTTCGTCCAATTTGAATTTTAATCCCAATGACTTGAGTGGTAACTTGCTCTGGAGAAAATTTCCAAGCAATCGCAAACCGTGGAGACTTCCCAGTATAACCTAATTCATCTTGATATTCTTTAGAATTTATTTTAATTACCATTCCGTCAATTCCATAAGGTTGCTGATCTTTCTTGTTCTCCCATTCCTTATAGAAATTTTTAATTTCAGTTAAAGTCTTAAAAAATTGATGTCCTTGATTAACTTTAAACCCCAAATCAGTTAACAATTTCAGTTCTTCTTGCTGATTTTGAGGCTTCGCAATGTCAGAGCGAATTTCTTCGATACTGTAAATATAGGAATCTAAATTTCTGGACGCCGCTACTTTGGAATCGAGTTGTCTCATCGAACCGGCTCCAGCGTTCCTGGAATTAGCAAACTCTGGCAAATTTTTTTCTCGCCGATCTCGATTGATCCTCTTAAGCTCCTTAACTGGCAACCAACATTCTCCTGTCACTGTCATATCAATGGCCTGACTTAGCTTTAAAGGAACGCTCTTGATGGTCTTAATATTCTCGGTGACTTTCTCCCCAATTACTCCATCTCCTCGGGTCGCTCCTTGTTCTAAAATTCCGTTCTTATAATCCAAAATTATTTTTAAACCGTCAATTTTCAATTCCACCACATAGTCAAAATCAACCTTGATCCCCCTTTTTTCCAGAATTTTTTTGTTTCGAGTTTCCCAGTCAAGTAATTCTTCAAAACTAAAAGCATCATCCAAAGACCATTGCCGAGCGCGATGTCGAACTTTCTCAAATTTTTTCAAAGGCCGTCCACCCACTCTCTGGGAAGGCGAGTCTGGGGTCATCAACTTCGGATACTTTTTCTCTAGCGTTCTTAATTCCACCATTAAAGAATCATAAACCACATCAGTCAAGGTTGGATCATCCAAAACATGGTATCGATATCGATACTCGTCAATAACTTTTCTTAATTTTTCCGCTCTCTGCTTAATTTCTTTGTTCAAAGTTTTAATTTATGAATTTTTTAATGTCTCGTTCAAATTTTTCAAAATCAGTATATAAAAGACTTTTGATCCCCAGGCTCTCCGCTCCGTCAATATTATCTTGTTCGTCATCAAAAAACAGAACTGTTTCAGCTTCAAATCCTATTCTATCTAATACTTTTTGAAAAAATTCTGGATTTGGTTTTTTGACTCCTAATTCAGCTGAAGAAAAAATCCCATCAAAAATGTCTTCAAAATTCATTTCTTTTTTCATGTATTTTATTCTGTATTTTTCTTGTTTGGTGGCTAAATAACATTTTATTCCAATCCTTTTAAACCACTTAATCTCTTCAATTATTCTTTCATCAACCTGATTTTCTGATTTAAACCAAAACTGTAAAAATTCTTCCACCGTTCCCGTCCATCTCCATTTCTCCAACCACAATTTCAACTCCTCTTTTAAATCAGCTTTGCCTACAATACAATCTTGAAAAGCTCCTTTAAAAAAAGGAAGCATTTCATCATTGCTAATCCCAAATTTTTTTTGATATTGCTTAGAAAATTGCTCAGCTCGAACAATCACCCCATCCACGTCAAATAATATTGCCCTAATTTTCTCGTTCTTCATTATATAAAAAACAATTAATCTCGTTACATTATCTTTATTTTATCACTACTACTACGATTTTCAAGCTTATTTTTCCAATTAAAAAAGCCCTTGGTCAATTTAAACTAGGGCCTTCTTTATTTTTTAAAAAATTTTTTGGTCTAGCTATTAGCGGACGCTAACTCTAAACCTTGAAAAGCCGGCTTGATTCGATAAACCATTTCCTTGCTTTCCAACCAGGCTTCGCAGGTTGGACATTGCTCACCTAAAAAATCAAACTTCATTATAATTTTTCGACATCTTGGGCAATAATATTCCCAAAATGACTCCTTAAATTCTGGCATCTCAAACTCCTTTTTTAGATAAAATATTTTAACAAATGTACTAGAAAAACATTATAATCCAAAAGACCATAAAAATCAAGAGTAGATTACAAAAAAAATTATAAAATTCTCAAGAAACAAAAAACTCGCCTCTTAAGAAGCGAGTCTTTCAAAAATTAAACTAATTTTTTATTGTAAAATAGCTTTGAGTCTTCGAATCCCCGCACTAGATGATTTTTCTTTAATGATTTTAAAAGTCCCTTCAATTTCACTGGTATTCTCAACATGCGGACCACCACAAATTTCCTTAGAATAATCACCGATAGTATAAACACTAACTAAGTCGCCATATTTATTTTCAAAAGATCCATGCGCCCCAATTTTCTTAGCCTCTTCCAAAGTCATCTCCTCTTTAACCACCGAAGTTCCGCTTTTAATTGCTTCGTTAACATAATCTTCTACCAATTTAATTTGTTCTTCGGTTAATTTTTCGGGATAAGAAAAATCAAATCTAATTCTCTCTCCATTGATGTTGGCTCCTTTTTGAAAAACACTTTCCCCTAAAGTTTTTCTTAAACCGGCTAACAACAAATGAGAGGCAGTGTGAAGTTGTTTGGTTTTTTCTTTAGTATCGGCTAAGCCTCCTTTGAACATTCCAACGCTAGCCGTTCGAGAAAGATCTTGATGGGAAGCTAATTCTTTTTGAAAACTTTTTTCATCTACTCTCAATCCTTGTTCGTGGGCTAAATCTCTAACCATTTCAATCGGAAATCCATAGTTTTGAAATAAATTGAAAGCTTCTTGACCGGTTATCATTAAATCAATAGAACTATCAACAAGTCCTTCTTCAATTTTTATTTTTTTATCTGGTTTTCCTTTTATAAATTTTTCCAAGGCTCTTTGCCGATGAGAAATTTTATTCTTTTCTTTTCCTAGTTCAGCAAAAGTTTTATCATAACCATCTGGAATGAAAATTGGATCAAAACCAAAATCAGTTTGACTTTGATCTTTTCTTTCTTCGGTGATTTTTCCTTTAATAGAACCTTCAAAAAATGAAATTTCTTTACCATCAAAATAAGCAATTACACATTTAGCTTCAGCATTTCTATTTTTACCTTCAGTTAAATCTAAGATCCCTTGTGTACCAAGATACTCATCTAACCATTTTATTAAAGCGCCAGGAAAACCATTCCAGGCTTCTAAATGAAGCGCCGTATCCTCAATAATGATTGGTCGTTTAATTAATTTATAAGCTTCTATTATTTTATACTGGGCCACATCATAAGAATTAACCGATTGAATTTCAGGCAAATCAGATTTATAAAAACTGATTCTCATTGCGCCTTTAATCAATTCTCTATATTCTTTGATTTTATTAGCATTTGAAGAAACTAAAACGACATCTTGTTTTTGACTAACTATTTTTTCAAACTGTTTCAATCCTTTTTCTAAAGTAGTTTGAAATTTTTGTTCCTCTTCTTTAATAATATTTAAAACACCTTCCCCAACTATTTCTGGATAAATTTCTTGATAAATATTCTGAGCTACTTCTCCAATTTGATGAGTAAATAAATGATCAATCCCTATCTTATGAGCTTCTCTAATCGCTCTTCGAATTAATCGACGTAAAATATAACCTTGCTCAGTGTTGGATGGTTGAATTTCATCAGCTACCATAAAAACCGCCGCTTTAATATGATCAGCAATAATTCGAAAGGATTTTTTATTTTCTTGATATTTTTTGTTAGATAACTCTTCAATTCTTTTGATGATCGGTCTAAATAATTCTCCTTCGTAATCATCTCTAAAACCGTTTAATATCGCGATAACTCTTTCCATTCCCATTCCAGTATCAACGTTTTGTTGAGAAAGTTTTTCAAAAGATCCATTAGCCGTTTTCTCATATTTCATAAAAACATTATTCCAAATTTCTACCCACTTATCATCTTTTGGATCAAATTTTTTGGGAATTTTATCAACCAAACCAGTCCAATAAAAAATTTCGGTATCTGGCCCGCAAGGTCCGGTTTCACCAGAAGGACCCCACCAGTTTTCACTTTTAGGCAACTTTGCAATCCGATCTTCAGAAAAACCCATTTCTCGCCAATATTCAAAAGATTCCTTGTCAAAAGAAGCATCTTGATCACCTTCAAAAACTGAAACTGCCAATCGATCCTGATCTAATCCTAACCACTGAGAAGAGGTTAGAAACTCATGACTCCATTCAATTGATTCCTTTTTGAAATAATCGCCCAAAGACCAATTCCCTAGCATTTCAAAAAAAGTATGATGAGTAGTATCACCCACTTCTTCAATATCAATCGTTCGAATACATTTTTGAATATCGACTAAGCGAATTCCTTGAGGATGTTTTTCTCCCATTAAATAAGGAACTAAAGGTTGCATTCCGGAACTAATAAACAAAGAGGTCGGATCATTTTCCGGAATTAGAGGAAAAGAAGGTAAAACGGCATGATTTTTAGCTTCAAAAAATTTTATAAATTTTTGTCGTAATTCTTGAGCTGTAATCATTTTTTTTATTTGAAAAATTAATTAATATATCTTAATGATAACCTGTCCGAATGTCTATTTCAAGACAAGTTTTAAAATTAAAAAATCCAAATTATTCCAATTGAAAATCAACTGACAAAACTTAAACAACAAAATTTAGGTTTTAGATATTTGACATTAGGATTTGATTTGATTAATTTGGAGTACTTTGAGATTTGAACTTCTTTCTAAATATTCTATTTAGAAAGAATCGTTTTCTTATACATTTCTAAATTTTCCAAAGCAATCCCTGATCCCTTGGCTACACATAGTAAAGGCTCGTCTGCTACATAACAAGGAACTCCAGTGGCTTGAACAATATATTGATCTAAATATCGAAGTAAAGCGCCCCCTCCAGACAAAACCATCCCTTTGTCCATTACATCAGCAGCTAATTCTGGTGGAGTTTCTTGTAAAACCTTTTTAATAGCATCGATGACTTCTCTAAGTTCATCCTGAAGCGCCTCAGTAACCTCATTAGAAGATATTTTAACAGTTTTTGGTAATCCTCCCATCAAATCTCTTCCTCGAATCTCAACGTACTTTTCATTAATTTGAGACATAGCGCCACCTACTGCTATTTTTATTTCTTCGGCAGTTCTTTCTCCAATCGCTAAGCCGTGTCTTTTTTTAATATAATTAGCGATAGCATTATCAAATCGATCTCCTCCGACTCGAGCACTATAGGCTGCTACAATTCCACCCAAAGAAATTATAGCAACTTCAGAAGTTCCGCCTCCAATATTAATAATCATATTACCCGAAGGATTATTAATCGGAATACCCGCCCCGATAGCCGCCAAAACGGGTTCTTTAACAATGTAGGCATTTCTGGCTCCAGCATTGTTAGTAGCCTCAATTACCGCTCTTCTTTCAGTAGAAGTAATTCCAGCAGGGATAGAAACTAAAATATCGGGCCGATTAAATCGAATTCTGGAGCTCACTTTATTCACAAAGTATCGAATCATAGCTTCCGTAACTTTGTAATCCGCTATCACTCCGTTCTTCAACGGTCGATGAGCAACAATCGATTCTGGAGTTCTTCCAATCATTTCTCTAGCTTCAGTCCCTACGGCTAAAATTTTATTGGTAGTAATATCAACAGCCACAACAGAAGGTTCGTTAATAACGATTCCTTTTTTAGGAACAAAAACCAAAGTGTTGGCTGTTCCTAAATCTATTCCAATTTTACTTAAAAAAAGATTGCTAAAATTCATATTTTTAAAAAAATGTTTCCTCTCTAATTTAGTCTCAAAAATTCATCTTGTAATTCAAACATTTCATCCGAATGTTCTCGATCGGTTAAATGCAAGCAACCATGAATTAAATTTCTGATTAATTCTTGCTCTGATTCAATCCCATCTTCTTGAGCATTTTTTTTGATTATCTCCCAACATAAAATTAAATCTCCTTCTAGTTTTTCGTTATTAAAATTATAGCTAAAAGATAAAATATCTGTAACTTCATTTTTACTTCGATATTTTTTATTCAAATCTTTAATTTCTTTTTTCGAAACGCTAGTCAAACCAACCAAAACTCGATGTTCAGTCGTAATAATTTTTTTATTCTTTAAAAACTCAATAATTTTCTTTAATGAGGATTTCGCTAATTTTTCCGGAAAAACTTTTTTCGAATTCATAAATGGTTTTTAAAAACTATTCAAAATTTCAACATAAAACAAGTGAAAAACTTATGCACTCATCACCTAAAACATTGAAATTATAGTCGTAAAACTTCACTTATAATTTCATCATTTTAACAAAATGCGAAATCTTAGATAATCTCTTAATTCAAGAAAAAGACTGATCATAAAACAGTCCCTTCTATTAAAATCCCAACAACACAGGTCGAGGAATTGGTTTTTTGAATACAGTTCAACCCATCTTCATTCTCTGCGGCGAACTACATCGAGATGAGACCTGTTTCACTAAGACTAAGACGAGTCAAACAAAAAAATGCGTCAAAAAACGAGCTAATTTTGAAGTATTTTGGTTACCATTTCTCTAACAACACTACCGTCAGCCTCTCCTTCGAGTTCTTGCATTACTTTTCCCATAACAACTCCCAGTTGAGACATATCCCGAGCCTCGCTAGATTTAATAACTGCTTCAACTACTTTCCTAATTTTTTCTGAATCTAATTCAACTGGAAGATAGGTCTTTAAAATATCAAGTTCTGCTTGCTCCTTAACAGCTAGTTCTGCTCGTCCTCCTTCTGTATACTTGGCGATAGAATCTTTTCGCTGTTTAACGCTTCGCTTAATAACTTCTAATACTTTTTCATCAGATAAACCTTCCTTTCTTATAATAAGAGCAATCTCAGCATTCTTGATTTCAGAATTTAACATCGACAAAACAGACTTCTTAATAAGGTCTTTGTTCCGAAACGCTTCTATAAAATCTTTTTTAATAGTTTCCTTTAAGCTCATATTTTTTAAGAGACTGTTTCCAATCGCAATTTTTTAACGAAATTTATCTCAAAAGTGAACAATCGCAGTAAAAAAAGTGATTAAAAACAGTTTAAACAATTAAAAGATTCTTTTTTTGACTTCTTTAAATTTCTCATCATCAAAAATACCCATTTTTTTGAGTTTATCAGCTTCCTTTTTAACTTTCTTCCGATAAAGAGCATCTTCCTTTAGTTCTTTTTTAGATTTAGCCTTAACGTTAAATTGAGATTTTCGAGCTTTTATTAAAACTTTACTTTCTTGCATTCTACGAGAAAAACGTCTAATCAAACTTTCTGATGTTTCTTTATCTTTTTTAACAACCTCTACCATAAAAATTCCTCCTTTCTCATTTTTAAAATTTTTTAATATATATTAAATTCCTGGTTTAATTTTCCAAGTAATCGTTCTTAGATATAATTTACAAGTGAAAGATTAGAATTTCAAGATAAATTTTTTGAATAATTTTCGAATGACTAGCAATCGCTAATTAGAGAAAATTTGAAGAAAATTTAACTGAAATTATAATTTTTCGACGTAAACTATGCCTAAGAACGATTACTAACTCCACCCATTAAATGAAGATGAATATGAGGCACTTCTTGTCCACCATCTTTTCCAGTCCTAATCAACAATTTATATCCTTTTTCGGCAATGCCTCGTTTTTCGGCAATTCTCTTAGCGACCAATATCAATCGGCCCATTAGTTTCTCATTTTTATCGTCTTCTGTCAAATAATTAACTGATTCAATATGTTGTTTAGGAATTATTAAAACGTGAGTTGAGGCTACTGGAAAAATATCGTCAAAAGCCAATACTAAATCATCTTCAAAAATAATCTCCTTAGGTATCTCCTTATTAACAATTTTACAAAAAAGACAATTTTGGCTCATTGAATGATTTAAAATTATTTAATCCGAACTTCTTTCTTAATTTTTTCTAATTTCTTTTTGATTGCAACCACAACTTTTTCCAAAATAACTACTTCCTGATTACCTCCTAGCATATCCTTGACAATAACAGTTTCATCCAGAGACTCTCTTTGCCCTATTATTAAAACTAAATCCACTCCTAATTGATTCGCTTTCTTTAATTGAGCCTTAAGATTGCCTCGACCAAAACTTTCTGCCACTGGAATTCCCGCTCTTTCCAATCCTTGAAAAATTAATAGACTTTTCATTTTAGCTAAATCTCCTAATTGAGCTAAAAAAACTTTTGGTTTTGAAGTTTTAACTCCCTTTATACCACGATCTTTCATGGCATCTACTAATCTGTCCATACCCGCTGCAAAACCGACTGCGGGAGTTTTTTTGCCTCCCAATTTCTCAATTAGATAATCGTATCGTCCTCCTCCTCCTAAGGCTATTCGACCTTCCTCATCATCATGAGCCCAAAGCTCGAAAACTGTTTTAGTGTAATAGTCTAGACCTCTAACTAAATGAGGATTGATGCTGTAAGTAATTTTCAATTCATCAAGGCATTCTAATAGATAGGTAAAATGTTTTTTACAATCAGTGCATAAATGATCAACTGATTGTGGCGCTTGTGCAACAATTTGAGTACATTTTTCCTCTTTACAATCCAAAACTCTTAAAGGATTACTTTCTAATCGATTTTTACAGTTCATGCAAAGTGATCGACTTCGGTTTTTCAAATAACTAGTCAGTAACTTATCGTAATTCGGGCGACATTCCTTACAACCGATACTATTCACTTGAAGTTCAATTTTATTAATTCCAATTGAATTAAAAATTCTTAAAGCTGTCTGAATTATCTGGGCATCTAAAATTGGATCTTGCTCACCAATAGCTTCAAAACCAAATTGAAAAAATTCTCGATATCGTCCTTTCTGAGGTCGATCATAACGAAACATTGGACCTATATAAAAAAGTTTGACTGGACTAGGTTTGGTTTTCATCCCATGCTCAATGTAAGCTCTAACTACGCTAGGAGTTCCTTCCGGTCGCAAACTAACCTTTTTTCCACTTTGAGTTTCAAATTTATACATTTCTTTTTCTACGACATCTGTTCCCTTCCCAGTTGTTCGTTCAAAAAGATTAACCATTTCCACAATAGGCGTATCAATTCGATTATAGTTATAATCAGAAGCAATTTTATCAACTGTTTTTCTAATTTTATTCCAATAAGGTTGATCATCAGGAAGAATATCCCTCATTCCACGAACAGTCTGAAATTTAATCACTTTCTTTTTTGGTCCATTACTATTCTGCTTTAAATTAGTCATTTTAAAATTATTTAAGTAGTTAATTGCTGATTTAAAAAATATTAATTAAAAATTGCAATTTTTGAAAAAGGCCAAGCTCTAAAAAGAACTTTTCCTATAACTAGATCACTGGATAGAAGACCCCATGACCTTGAATCGCTGCTATATTTTCGATTATCACCTAGAACTAAAAATTCGCCTTCCTTTATATCAAAAACACAATATTCTCGACATTCAGTGTGATGAAGCATTTTAATCAAGTACTCACTTTCATCTAAGATTCCACCCTGAGGATTTTCATCATTATAAAGAATAACATCACCATCCTCAACCTCCACTCTATCCCCTGGTAATCCTATTACTCTTTTTATAAAATATTCTTTAGGATTTATAGGATTTCTAAAAACTATTACTTCTTTGCGAGAAATCTCTTTAAAAGAATCTACAGTAAAAAGTTTTTTTTCTTCGCTTCCAATGACTGTCTTTTTATAGCCAAATTCATTAACAATTAAATATTCTCCATTGTGAAAATTGGGTTCCATAGAAGCCCCTTGAACAAAAAACGGCTGAAAAATAAAAGTTCTGATCGGAATAATTATTATCAAAGAAATTATTACTATTTTAAACAACTCGAAAATATAAGTAGCGATTGCCCTTGATTTGCTTTCCTTTTTTTCTTTGATTAAATTTTCTTTCAAATCCATATCAAAATATTTTTAGACCTTAATAATGCTTTAAAACCTGACTTTATAACGCATTATACATCACTTCTAACAAAAAGTCAAAGGCTTTTTTTATAAAGATTTAAGATTTAAAAGAGACTCCGCCACAACTTTTATTAAAATAACCCCTGCGGGGTTATTTTTTCTAAATCTGCCTGTCGATAGGCAAGTCTTAAATCCTAATTCATAAATTTTTAATCTTATACTAATTCCTCGAATAACTCAATAATCTTTTTCTGAAATTCTTCTTTACTACTCTCGTTAATAATAGTGTAATCAGCCATAGCAATCGGTCCTCCTTTTTGAGTCCCTTCAATTTCAGTCCAATCTCGAGTCTTAAATTCAAACCAATCAGCAATCGGTCTTTCACTAATTCGTTTCTTCAATCGCTCAAACCTGGTATTTGGTGAAGCATAGACGGCTACGGTAATAAAATTTTCTCCAAATTCTTCTTTCATAATTTTATACTCATCCCAACTATAAAGACTTTCCGCTAAAACCATTTGGCTCTTTTTTAAAAGTTTTTTAATTTTAGGGACAGAAAATTTAGCATAAACGCCCATCCCATGTTCAGATCGTAAAGACTCCCGAACAATTCTCTCATTTTTATAGTTTACTTCCAAATTACGTTTTTTGATTTCGTCAAAAGTTACTTCGCCGAAATAAACCTTGGGAGCTGAATATTTTTCCTGAGCTTTTTTGACTACCTCAGTTTTTCCGGAACCAGCCATACCAACAATGGCAATTATTTTCTTGTCTTTCATATATTTAATTTCTAATTGTTTTAATTATCCTAAATAAAAACCAAAAACCAATTTCCCAAATTAGCCATTGAAAATTGGATTTTTGAGAATAATTAGAATAATTTACTTAACAATTATTTTAATTTATTTACGATATTTCTAAATTGACGACCTCGATCAAATTCATTTTCAAACATTCCAAAGCTAGCAAAACCAGGAGAGAGCAATATTAGTTCTCCTTTTTCAGAGCTTGAATAGGCATCTTTAATGACTTTTTCAAAATCTGAATAAATTCCCTTAATTTTGGCTTCTCCTCCTAACTCAATAATTTGATCTTTAATTTTTTCAGCAATGGCGCTATCTAAAATAAATATATTTTTAATATATTTAGATTGAGAAATTTTCTTTAAAAAATCAGTTGGATCTAATTCCTTACTAGATCCTCCTACAATCAAATTAATAGGTTTCATAAAAGAATCAACACCAGCCATAGCAGCTTCTGGAGTAGTGGCTGTGGTATCATTATAAAAATCAATCCCGTTTAAAACTCGAACCAACTCTAAACGATGGACTATTCCTTTAAAGTTAATTAAAGTCTTTTTAATTTTTTTTAAATCAATACCCAATACAGCCGTTATGGCAATAGCCGCTAAAATATTATGGAGGTTATGAGAGCCTTTCAATTTAAAACTTTTTATGTCACAAACTTCTTGTTCTTTGTCTTCTAATCTAACAAATATTTTACCATCTCTCACGAAAATAATTCGTTCTCCTGATATTTCTTGATCTGAATAGTAAACAACTTTACCTAAAGCCTCTTGCCCCATCTCTCGAGTAATTTTATTATCATAATTAAAAATAGCAAAATCTTCTGGTTTTTGATGAATATAAATTTGCTTCTTATCACCGATATAATCTTCCATGGATTTATAATGATTCAAATGATCCGGGAAAATATTAGCCATTAAAGAATACCGGGGACTTTTTTTAATTTTTTTCAAACCTGACAATCGCCAAGAAGACATCTCAAAAACGACAAAAGTGCTAGGAGTAATTTTTTTTAATTTATCCATAACGGCTTCTTGCCCAATTCCAACTTTAGCAACTTTCTCTCCGGCATCTTCTATTATTTTAGCCACTAAACTGGCAATAGTAGTCTTACCTTTAGTTCCAGTTATTCCAATTATTTTTGAACTTTTGCATTGTTCCATAAAAATACTAGAATCCATTTCAATCGGAATCTTATTTTTTAGCGCTATTTGAATATATTTATTATTCCAAGGCACTGTCGGATTTTTTATTATCAGATCAGCTTTTTGAAAATCTTCTGGTCTATGGTGACCAACAATTACTGTTAGATTTTTAAAACTTTTTAGTTCGTCTAGCGTAGCTTTTAAAGAAGACTCTTTTTTTATGTCAGTAGCCACTACCAGCGCTCCTTGCTCCAGCAACCATTTAATCATATTTTTTGATCCTCCATGCAAACCGATTCCCATCACAGTTATTTGCTTGTTTTTAAAATTCATTCAGAACTTTTAAATATTACAATTTCATCTTTAAGGCCAAATCAACCACTCGACTAGAATATCCCCATTCATTATCATACCATCCAACCACTTTAACTAAATTTCCACCAACAACTTTAGTAAGCTCCGTTTGAATAATCACCGAATAATTACTGCCTAAAATATCGCTAGAAACTAAAGGTTCATCTGTGACTCGAAGAATATTTTTCATTGAACCAGCCTCAACTCCTTGAAAAGCTTGAACAATTTCTTCTACGGTAACCTCTCTTTTAAGCACCGCTACCACATCAGAAATTGATCCAACTAGAGTGGGCACTCGATAAGCCATTCCATTGAAAATTCCTTTTAATTGAGGAACTACTAAGGAGGTAGCTGTGGCTGCGCCAGTAGAAGTTGGGATGACATTACAAGCGGCGGCTCTCCCTCTCCTTACGTCTTTTTTAGCCGATCCATCAACTAAACTTTGAGTGGAAGTATAACTATGGATAGTTGACATTAAAGATTTTTCCACTCCAAATTTATCTTCTAAGACTTTCATTATTGGAGCAATACAATTAGTAGTGCAGGAAGCATTAGAAATTATATCGTCTTCAGCTTTTAGTTGATTATCATTAACACCCATGACAATTGTCTTGATACTTTCATCTTTAGTCGGAGCGGAAATAAGAACCTTTTTAGCGCCCGCTTTTAAATGCCCTTCTGCTCCAGCTCGATCAGTAAAAAATCCAGTTGACTCAACTACTAAATCAATTCCCAAATCTAACCAAGGCAATTCGGTTGGATTTTTTTGAGAAAAAACCTCTATCTCTTTTCCATTTACTATTAAATTACTATCTTTTATTTCAACTGAACGCTTATAAGCCCCATAAACTGTGTCATATTTCAATAAATAAACCAGATTTTCCAATTCAACTAAATCATTAATAGCCACAATCTCCATCTCAGGATTGTCTAAGGCAATCTTAAAAACCGCTCTCCCAATCCTCCCAAAACCATTAATTGCAATTTTCATATTTTTATTTTAATTAATAATAAGTTTTTAAAGTCAAAAGTTCTTAAAGTCATTTAATGAATTTCAACATTCTTTTAGCCCATTCAATGTTTCCATATTTAATTTCCTTCTCAAAAAATTTAATCATTAACTTTTTTGGTTTTTTCGAAAAATTAATTTGCTTTATTTCTGGCCAAAACTCCTTATACCATAAACCAATATTATCATGATTTAAATCACAAGCTCCGCCGTTAGGATCTTTTTCAATATAACAAATCTTATCAATATGATTGGTAACTGCCGCACCCAAACACTGTATACAAGGCTCCAAAGTACTGTAGAGAACAACCTTTTTATTATCTTTTTCTCTAACCTCTGCTAAATCATATCCGAACTCCATTATCAAATTATTTTCAGCATGATTAACAAAAGATTTTCTCTTGTTTATTTCATTTCCCGCAACCCCGATAATTTCATTATCAATAACCAAAACAGCGCCAACTGGGTAATTGCCTTTTTCAAAAGCTTCCTCGGCAACATCAATCGCTAATTTAAGATACTCTCTATCACTCTTCGTTGAGCTCATAAATTATTTTAAACCTTGAGTTAAAAAAATCAAAATCTTTCCATTCAACAACAGAAATTTAGAATTTTGAGAATAATTCGAGTCGAAACTGAGGATTTCAGTGAGATGCACTGAATGGTGCGGCGAACTGGAATTGGAAGTTTCAACAAAGAAGTATTCCAAAATTGTAAATTGCCAACTTAGACGTCTAGGTTTTGGACAGACTTGGCATGAGCTTGTATGAATTTCTTCCTCGGTGCCACTTCACTTCCCATCAAAATATCAAATAATTCATCAGCTTTCTGAGCATCTTCGATGGTAATTTGATTCATCATTCGATTTTCTGGATTCATGGTAGTATCCCAAAGAAGACTCGGGTTCATTTCACCAAGACCCTTATACCTTTGAAGAGAAATTCCAGTCGATTGTTTGAGATCCAACCCTTCTCCTTCATTTTCAGAAATTTCAAGATTGCTACCAGTCATTTTTTTAATAAGAAGTTCTTTCTGTTTTTCATCATAAGCATAGTGAATTTTTTTCCCTTTTTTAATAGCGAAAAGAGGTGGCTGAGCTGCATAAACATAACCACCTTCAATTAAACCTTCAAAATGTCGATAAAATAAAGTCAATAATAAAGTTCTGATATGAGAACCGTCCACATCAGCATCAGTCATAATTACAATGCGATGATATCTTAATTTTTCTAAATTCATTTCCGCTCCAATTCCTGCTCCTAAGGCAATCACAATGTTTTTAATTTCCTGAGAACCTAACATCCGATCTAATCGAGCTCTTTCTACATTCAAAATTTTACCCCTCAAAGGCAAAATAGCTTGAAATTGTCTATCTCGTCCTTGTTTGGCACTTCCACCAGCAGAATCTCCCTCTACAATAAATAATTCACTCTTGCTGGCATCTCGACTAGAACAATCTGCTAATTTCCCCGGTAAAGTCATTCCTTCCATAGCGCCTTTTCTAACTACCGCTTCCTTAGCGGCTTTAGCGGCTAAGCGAGCTTTGGAAGATAAAGCACATCGGTTAATAATAGCTTTGGCTTCTTGAGGATATTCATCAAAATAATCGGCAAAAGCTTCATTTAAAACTGAATTAACCACCGTTCTAGCTTCCGAATTTCCTAATTTGGTCTTAGTTTGTCCCTCAAATTGAGGTTCGCCTAACTTAACAGAGATTATTGCCGTAAGGCCTTCTTTAACATCATCAGAAGTAAAATTAGGATCTTTTTCTTTTAACAAATTACTTTTTTTAGCATAATCATTAATACTTCGAGTTAAAGCGGTTCTAAAACCAGTTTCATGCATGCCACCTTCGGTTGTATTAATATTATTAGCAAAAGAAATAATTCGATCTTTCATTGACATGCTAAATTGCAAAGAAACTTCCACTAAAACATCTTGCACTTGTTTTTCAACATAGAAGATATTCTCATTAACTACTTCCTTTCCTTTGTTTAAATATTTAACATAAGATTTAATTCCTCCATCAAAACAGAACCCCACTTTTTTGTGTAATTCTTCTTTCTCGTTTCGTTTATCTACCAACTTAAGATGAATGCCCTTAGTTAAATAGGCTTGTTTTCTTAAATATTCAGAAATTTGATTCCAATTCCATTCAATCTCTGGAAAAATTTCTGGATCTGGTTCAAAAGTAATAATGGTTCCATGTTTTTTAGTTTTGCCCACTTTTTTAGCCGGAGCCTTAACTGCCCCTCGACAATATTCCTGAGTCCAAATTTTACCTTTTTGATGAACTTCAGCTTTTGTCCAAATACTCAAAGCATTAACCACCGAAACCCCAACCCCATGAAGTCCACCGGAAACTTTATATCCGCCGCCGCCAAATTTACCTCCAGCATGCAAACGAGTCATCACAGTTTCTAAAGTCGAAACTTTGGTTTGCGGATGAATCTCCACTGGAATTCCTCGCCCTTGATCAATAACTCTAATTTGATTGCCTGGTAAAATTTGAGTTTCAATATAGGTTCCATTTCCTGTCATAGCCTCATCAATTGAATTAGCTACTACTTCCCAAACTAAATGATGCAAACCTTCTAACGAAGTTCCTCCTATATACATTCCTGGTCTTTTTCTAACTGGTTCCAATCCCTCTAATACTTGAATTGACTTTGCTGAATATTCGTTTTTATCTGCCATAATCTTTTCTTTTATTATTATTTCTTAAACATTTTAAATATTAGACTTATTGCGCAACAGATCTATTTTATTTCCCACCGAACAGCTCTCTCTAAAAAATAGATTAATTTTCTCGAGCATAGTTTGAGGAGAATCCGAGCACTGAGAGAGATGAACTTAATGGTTCATCGATCGAATGGCGCAGGAGTCGACAAAAAAATATGCCGAGAAAATTAATCTATCTAGCTAAAAAGTACAGTTCAGCCATAATAATAGCACCCATAGCCAACAACCCATCCCACCAAACTAAAATTTCAAAACTTTGCATTATTAATAAAATCAAAACAGCCAAAGCTAACAAAAATCCTTGTCGAAAAGAAACTCCGGCAAAAGAATCCAGTTCTTTACTTTTAAGATTAGTTAATTTTAAAGTTCTTATCCGAAAAAGCAATAGAGAAAATCCGGCTAATAGAGTAAAAAATAAACTAGTTTCAAAAATAAAAATGTTAATTGATACCGTCTGCTGAGAAGAATAAGATTTTGAATAAGGAGAAAGATATATTAGAGTAGCCAGCATTAACAAAAACGAGACAACAACCAAAACTCTCATTCCCCACAAGAAAAAACGATAAGACATTTGTTTTATTTTAATACATTTCAAACTGTTTTTCAGGAAACAGTTCTATTCTATTTTAAACTATTTTGTCGACTAAATCAAGCTGCATTTTTTTATTAAAAATTTTAGTTAATAATCTATAAATTATTAATCATTTTTGTCTTTTACTTCATTTAAATAATTATTCCTCTTAAAAAAGAACCCTCTCAAGTTCTTTTTCTATTGAAAACTAAATGCTCAATACAAAATATTATTTTTTCTTTTTTCTATTAGCGATCGTCCTTTCATTCTCCGTCAAAAACTGCTTTCTTAGTCGAATATTCTTAGGAGTAACTTCTAAATATTCATCTCCGGACATAATTTCCATTCCTCGTTCTATCGTTATTTCAACCGGTGGGATTAATTGAATAGCATCATCCGTTCCCGAGGATCGAACATTGGTTAATTGCTTTCCTTTAATCGGATTTACAGCAATATCTTCTCCCCTGGAAGTATTTCCTATTACCATTCCTTCATAAACTTGAGTACTAGCTCCAATATACAAAGAACCTCGTTGTTGTAAATTAAACAAGGAATATCCCAGAGCCTTTCCTGCGATCATAGAAACCATTGAGCCGGTTTCTCTTTTTTCAATCGTACCCGCATAAGATCGCATTTCCAAGAATCGACTGCAAAATATTCCATTCCCCTTGGTATCAACAATAAATTGCCCTCGATAACCCAATAAACCTCGAGTAGGAACTTCAAAAATCATTCTAGTAATACTATTAACTGGTTTCATTTCGATCATTACTCCTTTTCTTTTCCCTAATTTCTCAATAATAGCTCCTACATATTCTTCTTTAACATCAATCGTGACTTCTTCAAAAGGTTCCATTTTTTGACCAGCAATTTCCATTTCAATCGCTTCTGGTTGAGAAACTTGAATTTCATAGCCCTCCCTTCGCATATTTTCAATTAAAATAGCGATATGAAGTTCTCCTCGCCCCGAAATTTTGTAATGATCATTAGCCGAAAAATCAACTTTTAACCCAACATTGACTTCTAGTTCTTTTTCTAATCGTTCTCTGATTTGAATATTAGTCACTAAAAATCCATCTTGTCCAGCAAAAGGAGAGTTATTGACCAAAAAATTCAAAGTGATTGTCGGTTGATCAATATCAATACTTGGTAACTTTTCTTGTTCTGGATTTTTACAAATAGTTTGACCAATATAAACATCGGGTAATCCAGCAATAATAGCAATATCTCCTGATACTGCTTTCTCTACTTCTTGCCGTTGAGTTCCAAAGAAAGTAAACATTTTGGTAATTTTGGCTTTAGAAATTTCATCTCCTTCTTTTTTAATATAGACTTCATCGCCAACTTTAACCACTCCTTCATAAACTCTGACTACTGCTAGCCTCCCTAAAAAATCATCATAAGCCAAATTAAAAGGCTGTAAACGAAATTCACTTTTTTCTTCTTCTTCATCCTCAATTGAAGCAGAATGAACTCTTTCCAAAATTACATCCAACAAAGGAAAAAGATTGCCAGTTTGATTATTTAAATCTAAAGTAGCCATTCCACTTTTAGCATTAGCATAGACGACAGGAAAATTTAATTGTTCATCATTAGCACCTAAATCTAAAAAAAGTTCGTAAACCATCTCCTCGACTGCTTCTGGTCGAGCGGCAGGTTTATCGATTTTATTTAAAACTACAATCGGTTTTAATCCCAAATCTAAAGATTTTTTTAGCACAAAACGAGTTTGGGGCATTGGACCTTCTTGCGCATCCACTACTAAAACAACCGAGTTTACCACTCGTAAAACCCTTTCTACCTCAGAACCAAAGTCGGCATGCCCAGGAGTATCTACAATATTAATTTTAGTATTTTTATAATTCAAAGAAGCATTTTTGGAATAAATGGTTATTCCACGCTCTTTCTCGATTGCATCAGTATCCATAGAAGAATCATCGGAGACCATTCCAGTTTGACGCATTAAAGCATCAGTTAAAGTAGTTTTTCCATGATCAACATGAGCCACAATGGCGATATTTCTAATTTCCATAAATAAATTTGAACTGTTCCAGAATAATTTTCTACAACAATTTTTAAAGGGATTTTTCCCAACTAATATTTAAAAAGGCTTATTTCTTAATTAAAGACAATCCCTTATTAAGCAAAAACCAATTCTAACCTAAAAAAAGGCAAATGTCAAAGCCAAAACAAGTAATAATTAGCAATAACCAATTAACAATACTCTATTAAAAATAAAACTGCCCATCAAGATGTTTTTTAAACCAAAAATAACTGGTGATTTTTTGACTTGAAATAAAAGGCCCTCCAAAAAGAAAGACCTTATTACTAACTGCTAATTGTTCATTGTTTATTGATAAGGTCCTCCTCGGTTTGACTAGCCATAGTTTTATCATAACGAGATTTGATTTCATTCTCTACAATATCGCGATCTCGACCATATTTATAACGAGAATATTCCTTAAAAGCGTCTCTTAATTCTTCGCTCCCTGATTGAGGAGGATAAGTTTTCATATCAAATGGCTCAGAAGATTCGTTGTTAATTAACAGTTTTGTAAGACATTGAAAATTGCTCATATTAATCAAATCATTAGCATCAAAAACTGGAGCAAGTTGTTTTTGCAAAAAATCTGCATCTTCCGCTCCAACTCTAAAAGCGCCCATTGAACCAACGTTGCCAAAAACCGCCTTGGAAATATCTTCTGAAAGTTGTCCAATATATTGATGAGCGATAGTTAAACATAATCGATATTTTCGAGCCTCTGCTAAAATTTGAGAAATTGAATCGGTAGTAAAATTCTGAAATTCATCAATGTATAAATAAAAATCATTCCTCTCGTCTTCAGGAATCTCCGTTCTAGAAAGAGCTGCCATTAATAATTTACCAACAATAATCATTCCTAATAAATGACTGTTAATTTCACCGATTTTACCTTTGGATAAATTTACTAACAAAATCTTTTTCTCATCCATAATTTTTCTAAAATCAAGGGTGCTTTCCTGTTGAGCAATAATTGGGCGCATCATATCATTAGAAATAAAACTAGTAAGTTTAGAATTGATATAGGGCGCAATATTTTCCAGGGAAGCATCTCCACCGGCTTTTTCCGCTTCCTTTTGCCAAAAATCAACCACTGTTCGATCTTTACAAAGTTTTATTTTCTCCTGTCTAAACTCAGGATCTCTAAAAACTCTAGGAATTTCCATTAAAGTTGAGCCAGTTTCTGGACTATCCATAATTAAAAGCAAAGCATTCCGCATATATTGTTCAAACATCGGTCCACCAGTCTTACTCAAATCATAAAGCTTATCAAAAATGTTTATGATTTCATTGATAACAAAAGTTCTCTGTTCAGGATGTTTTTCGTCATATTGAAGCATATTAAAACCAAACGGTCTTTCAGTATCAGAAGGATCAAAATAAATTACATCTTCCGCTCGCTCCTTAGGAATGCATTCCAAAATATGATCAATTAAATCACCATGAGGATCAATAATACACATTCCCTCCTTGTTTATAGCATCTTGTTTGGCCATTTCTTCTATAAAACCGGATTTACCCGTTCCGGTTTGTCCAACAATATATAGATGTCGGCGTCTGGCATCTCGATCTAAACGAATTTCCGTTTTAGTCCCTCTGAAATCACTGAAACCCATTTTTAGACCTTCTTTAGGAATTCCTACTGGTGGTGGTGCTGACTTAGAACGTAACCAATTCAATTTGGGAGTTTCGGTGGTTGAGATTGGAAAATGAAAAATACTGGCCAATTCTTCCACATCTAGAGTAATCTTTCGAGCAGGTACAAAATGTCTAAAAATAAAATTGTACGCTAATTTTTTAGCATTTTTACTCTTATCTCGAACAGCTACAAATTTATTTAAATTAACATCTTCAAATTGAGTAAAAGAATTCTCTAATTCGCTCAAAATCTCTTCCGCTCGCTTCTCGGTCTTAGCCGAAGTTAAAAGTCTAATATTGACATCGAATCTGGTTTTATTAATTTTATTTTCAATTTGCTTGATAATGTCATTTTCTTCTGGAGTTAAATTGACTATTTCTTCTTTTTTTTCTTTATTCAAACTACTAAATATATCTTTTACCATACCTACAAAAAATCCGCTGCTGGCTTCCTTCAATCTCATCCCTTTCTGCATCTCTCTAGTTATTTTTTCTCCTCGACTTTTAATCGAAGAATCTGTTGATTTTCTAAAAACCACCTGAAAACAAGCTCCTTCTTCGACATTCTCTAGCTTAGAAAGAGTATTGGCAATACTGTGCAAAGGATCAACTTCTAAATGTTGATAAGTTTTAATTGGGAAAATATGCTCTTTTTTTAAATTAATAAAACTGCCTTTAGTAAATCCATCTGGACGAAAAATTGTATAATCATCCACTCGTTCAATGTGTGCGCTAGAATAAAAACTGTGTATTTGTTTTTCCACTAATTCTTTTAATTGACGAGGCATCGAGACATAAAAAGAAATCTGTTCATCGTCCGAGGGAACTGCCATCTCAAAAGTAATTTGAGGCGTTCCATAGAAAAAATCCATAATAAAATTTCTTTTGATTTTAGTTTCAGAAAGAGTCGCTATTAATTGTTCCATAACAGAAATTTCTTCTTTTTCGCTTTGAGTTCTTTTCTCTGAATCTAAATTTTCAGGCTTTTTAGGTTTTACAACCCGAACAATATCTAAAGTAGAATTCAAAGAACGACTAATTCGCACTCGAACTAACAAAAAAGTTTCCAGTAAAAACCAGCCAGCACTAAAAACCGCCACCCCACCAGTCGCACCCATCAAAATTAGAATTATAGTTTCTGTTTCCATTTCTTCCTCCTATTTACTAATATCAAAAACTCTCTTTAAAAAAACACTAGATATTTTCTATAAAACCTTTTTTAAGCAAAATTTCTCTCAATTTAGTTTCATCAATCAAACGATCGTGCATTTCATCCAAAACATAATTACTGTTTAAAACCCGGGCCACTTTCAGAGCCACTTTAGGACTATCTTGAGTGGCAATCTCAGTCAATTTTTGAATTTGATCTTCAACGGTATTTAAACTAGCCACATCTTTGGCATGATTTTCTACTTTTTCTTCATTTTTTTGGGCAGAAGACCCTTTATTAACAATTTGATCTTCGGCTTGCTTCATTTTCTCCTGAGCGTCTTTTTCGCTCCGCTCAAACACAGATTCCTTTCGCTCTAAAGCGTCCTTTTTTATTGCTTCATTTTCAACACTAACTTGATTTTCTCTCAGCTCCTCGTCCCCTCCTAAGATTTTTTCTTCGCTCATTCTGTTATTTTTATTGTTTATCCCTTTCCTCAACGGCCATCTTCCCTATTTCGTTCGACAAATCTAATTCTTCTCCCGCCACTTGAGTATTTTCAACTTTATTTTCTTCTAAAATTTGAGCTTCTTGATCGGCTTGCTCTTGCTCAATTCCACTTTGAGCTGGTTGAACTTTAATTTCTGGTTTTTTTTCTTCTAGTTCACTTTCAACTTTTTCGGCGCCTTCGTTTATTTCCATTCCAATTTTTGGTTCAACTGGCTCAATTTTTTCTGGAATATCTTTTTCTTCTTCAAGCGTTTCAATCGGCTCTGTTTTTTTTGCTGGCATTTCTGATTCGATTACTTCTACTGGAGATTCAATTGCTTCTTCTGTTTTTTTTAATAAATCTTCGGTTTTTTCTTCTCTTTTTTCTAATTCATTCGCATCATCTTGCTCTAAGGCCTGTTTCATAAAATCACTAGCGCCTTTTTTATATTCCCCGATTTCAGCTAAAATAATATCCTCTATTCCTGGAATATTATCTGTCAAAAATTTGTCTAGTTGCGCTGGATCTTCTTGAGCTTTGTCTAAAACCACATTAAATTCATCCTGTTTTTCTTCGGGAAGCTCTTCTACAATTCGAAGCACCACTCTTTGTTGAATAATTTCTCCAATCTGAGTTAACATTTTTTCTTTCTGTGCTGGCTCTAGTTTATCAATTCCCAATTCTTTTATTAAATCGATTTGAGCCGCTTTGATACTTTCTTTTAAGTTTGACATTATTTTTGTTTAATTTTTATATTAACCTTTTTAATTTTGTTTAATATTTCAACTTAGTTTACTTGCCTCGGCTCTTCTTATGAATGCTTCAACTGTTTCTCCGGAAGAAGTTAAGGTTCCAGCTTTTGGATAAAGCCTGGTATCATCTCTGAGTTTAATCAAATATTGTCTTAATTGATTTCTATTATTTATTTCGACTTGGTCTAAACCGTTATTTGCTAAAGAGCCTTTTTCGACTTCCGGAAGCTGGCTTAAATCAATTTCTTTGCCATCGATTCCTATCGGATTTCCGTATTCACCTCCGATAACATCCAAGGCAGATTTTCCTCTCATCACATTCCACTCATAGTCTTGATTTTTGCCCCAACTTTCATAAATCTTTGCCACATTTTCATCAACTGCTTGGGTAATTTTACTGTCTGCATTTATTTCATTATCAATATCAAACAACTCAGCATTTTCATTATTAACACTGTCTAAATTGTTTTTAGCACTATAAATCTCTTCGTTTTTGGCAACTTTTTCAGCGTGTTCCGCAACATCAGCCTGATGAGCTTCTTGGTAACCTGGTCTAGCTGGATTATTAGCTTCCAAAACATTTGGATTTTGAGCATCAAATCGCCTTATCTGCCCTTCATCGTCAAATCCCGGAATATCTAATTTACCATTTTCTAAATCAAACTTTGTTCCAACATCCATATGTTCAAATCTCCATTTCATAAATTCGGCCGCTCGAGCATCGGTCATTCCATGCTTTTCTGCTAAATTTTCCGCAATACCACTTTTAAATTCAACTAAAGTTTTCCCAACTTTTTGGTTGTTGTTAAAATGTTCGCTCAAACTATTCCAAACATTTCCTCCGGGTTTCAATTCAAAATCTTGATTTAACAATACACCCTCAATAGTATCAATTCCATCGATATGATCTTTAGTAGTGCCCTTCATTTCTTCCAAAGCATCTTGTCCATCGATATAATCTTTAGTAGTGCCCTTCATTTCTTCCAAAGCATCTTGTCTATCGATATGACCTTTTGATAAATTTTCAGCAACAGCCCCTTCTGGTTCCGGTGGAATTATCTCAACTACTGGTTCAGCAGGGATATCTGCTCCCGAAGCATGCTCCACAACCCCGTCAAAATGATTATTTATTTCATCTAGATCAAAAGATCCCAGCAACGCTCCAGTCGAAACAGCCAATCCTCCAATCAAAAACTTTTCTCTTTTTTCTTTTCTTCTAATCTGTTTATAATGTTCATCTAAATTTTTGAAAATATCACCTTTCTCGGCTTCCAAACTTTCAACTATTTTTTTCTCAGCTTTGTTTTTACTATCTTTCTTAAAATAGGTGGTATCTTGTTTTAGAAGACGATGCGCACCTCCAACAACAGCACCTACTCCAGCCCACATTGCAACTTTTTTAATAAATTTTTTACCCAAAACTTCATAACCCAAATGGGCAGCCACCCCAGTTCCAATCAAAGCTCCCGCACCCGCACCAACTCCAACCGAAACTGCAAAACTTAAGGCAAATCTGGCTGATTTTGGAAGATTTTTATACGAATTTTTCATCTTATTATAAAGTCCTTTCTGTTTTTCATCTAAATTCTCTATTCTCTCTGCTAAAAGTTTTTCTTCATTTTGCCTCATATATTCAAATATAGTCATTTTCTCAAGTTGACCTTCAAGATTTCGCTCTGTCCCTTCAACCAGTTTTTCGTTCGAAGCAACTCTTTTTGACTCGACTCCTTCTTTTTGTTTAATTTCAACTTTTTTCTCGGCTATTATTTTATTAGCAAATTCTGTATACTTTTCTCGATAAGCCGTTTGGGCTGTTTCAAACGCTTTTTTTGCATCTTTAAATTCTTTATTAATATGCCCTTCTTCAGAATCGCTACTACCCAAAACATTTTGAATTTTTCTGAATACTCCTCTTCCTTTCTCAACTTCCTGAAGTTTTTCTTTAGCGACTAAAGCCTCCTTAAATAATTTATCCGATTCAATCTTCAAACTCTCTGCTGAATTTTTACCTTTTTCTCCTTTTATATTTTCAACAGAAATTCCTGCTATTGGCGTTTCAACTCCCTCTCTTACATTAAGCATGGCTTTCTCTTCTAAATCCTCACTTAATATCTTAGCTTCAGGAGTTTCATTGACTATTGACGCTTTTTCTTTGTTTGCTTCTATTTTTTCTTTGCCTTTTTTCATCATCTCATCGTAATGTTCCGCCATATAATCTTTCTTTTCCAAAGCTACTTCTACTGGCTCATCTTTACTCATCACTTGAGCCTCAATTGACTCCTGAATCACCGGTTCATCTGTAGTTCCTTTTTTAGATTTGATATCTTTTTTTTCATCAAAAGCTAAGTTTTCTTGGTAATCTTTGTACTGTTTTGAGTTTTTCCCCATTTTTTCTCCTATCACAGTTAATCCATCTTTCGCTTTTTGATTTTGTCTTTTTTCTTCGGCAGCTTTTTTTTCAACAAGATCAACTATGGCTTTGGCCTCTATATATTCATCAGAATTTAATCCATGTTGCTCCTTTGCCTTCATAACATCTCTACTGGCCATTACTTCTCTAAAAGTTTGACTTCTTCTTTGCCTTGATTTTTCAAATTCTTCATCTGTTACGCCGATTTTCTCTTTGGCAAGGTTAATATAGTCTTGATCAGTTTTCATTTTTTGAACCTCTATCTTTGTTTTAGCTTTTAGCTTTTCTTCTTTAGGTTCTTCTTTTTTTATTAGTTGATCTTTTATCAATTTAAAATCGGCAACGCTGGAATCACCCATATTGTCCATATTTTCAAAATCCTCCTCATTTTTATTCTCTTTTTCTTTTTCTCGTTCTTTTTGAACTTCATCATAATGTTCCGAATCCCTCATTAACGCCAAACTTTCATCCATTCCATTATTTTTTTTAGACTTGGCTTCTTCAATTTTATCTTGAAAAGTTTTGTTACTATTAGGGGCATTAAATTTTTCCATTTTTTTAAATTAAAATTAATTTTGTTTTTCTTTTAAATTCAAATATTTAATAATGTCATATTTTTTATCTAAAGAAACAATGTCTCCGATCAAATCTACATTCTCTGGTAATTTTACTAACCAAAAATATTCTAAATACTTTTTTCTTACACCTTCAAGAATATTGTCTCCCAAAATAGATCTTTGTTTCTCTAAGTATTCCTCTAATTCCTTTTTATAATCTTCCACCAATCCCACCATAGCATCTTTCAAAAAATTAAGTTCATCTCTGGTGAATTTTTCTTCTAGTAATTCTTCTTCTGATTTCTCAGATTCATTTTTTTCAACGTCTTTAGTCATTTTTTTTAAATCTTTTTTTGAAAAATCCTCAATTGCTTCTCTCAATTCTTTCACTGTAACTAATCTAAGCTCTTTTTCTTTTTCTTGTATTTTAGCCAAATAACGACCTTTTTCTGAATTATAATTCAGGCTTATAATTTTTAATTTTTCGCTATCTTCGAATTTTCCAAACTCTTCCCAGAAAGAATCTTTAAGTGCTTCCTCATCCTTATAAAATTCAAACCCTTCTTTTTCAATAAATTCATTCAAATTTTTTATATTTGAAAAACGTTTATTACCCCTTATTTTTGGATCAAATTCCAATTCGATTATGCCTTCTTTTGAGGTGTACTTTCCTCCTTTTCTTTTTTGATATTCTTTTTGTTTAAAATAATCTCCGTTATCTTTAACATAAATTCCGCCAAGCTTTTCCTTTTCTTTAGTTTTTTCTTTTTCAGCTTCAACTTGTTGTTCTTGAAAATACTCGTTACTGCTTTCGGTATCCGAAATATGTTTTCCGATTAATTTAACAAAATCATCATATTTAAGTGTTTCTTCTCCTCCTCTTTGTTCTGGAGCCTCCCAAGATTCAGTTTCTTTATCATAAACAAAACTTTTATGCTTATAAATAACCACCTCTTTTTTATCAGGATTAAAATCTAATATCTGAAATTCTGAACCATCCTCAGGATTTAAATAACTCCCTTTGATTTCATATCTTTTAAAAAATTCTTCTTCTGTTTTTGGCACTTCTAAAATATTTTCTTTTTCTGATCTTGATTTTATCTCTAGCTTTTTATGAACATCTTCTTTTCCAAGTTTTTCCGCTATATCTCCAATCACAGGAACGTCTTTTTTAATTGAAGATTTTTCAGTACTATTTTCAGGACTTGAATCAACTATTCCCTTATCAACATTTTCTTCTTTACTGTATTTATATTGTTTAATTGCTGTTTCTAAATTTTTAGCATGCCAACTACTATGGACTATCTCTAAAATTTTATTCTTAACCTCATCTTCCGAACTATCCATGCTTAAAACACCAGATTTTAATGGGGTATCTAGTCTCTTAATTAAATCCGGTATATAATTTTTCTTCGCTTTTTTAAGAGCTTCATTATATTTTTTATTTTTTCTTTTTTCTTCGTTAGATTTTTTACTTTTTTCTGAAAATAAAGCATAGGCGTCTAAAACCCCGAAAGGCAAAAATTTCTTAACCCATTTTTCAGCCAATTCTTTTTCTAGACTTTTTTCTTCTTCAATCTTTTCTGATTCAATTTGCTGACTTTCAATGACACTTTCAGATTTTTTAATCTCTTCTTTAAGTTTTTTATCATCAGGTTTTTCTTCTTGAGTCTCAGTAATATCATCAGATTTATTATCTTCTTGTTCTGAAAAAACTTCAGTGACAACCGTTGCTGATTTTTCTGAAAGAATAGAGGGATCTGAATTGTCTTTTATTGGATCAACCAACTTCAAAGGATTTGATTCATCTTCCATTTCAATCGGTAGCTTTTTTAAATCAACACTATTCTCTCCAATTTGATCGACTGGTTTTTCTTGGTTGGATAACTTAATTTCTTCTAATCCCCTGATTGGATTTAATGGACCATTTTCTCCCATTTTTATTTTATATAAATTATTGAGTTTTTTCTTTTAAACAAAGAAATATTGGCAGGGTTGTTCTGTTTTTTAAATTTTGTTTGTTGGATTTATCTGCTTATTAAGAGCTTGTTAATAAGAAAAATCACGTTTTTATTCATCACTAAATACATATTAACACACAACAATAAGACTGCAAAGTAAAGTTATCAACAATCCAATCAAGAGTTTTTCAAACTTAGGTTTTTTCCCTTAAATAATAGGCCTAATAAGATCTCTCCTCCGAGGGCGGACACGGTGGAATATCTCTTCTATTGATTTTTAATTAAAATCAGAAGAAATTTCAATAATAAAAAACTCCCTCAAGCGAGGGAGTTTTTAAAAACCTAAAGTTTAAACTATTTCTTAATAGCTTCTTTCAAAGTTTTTCCAGCTTTGAATTTAGGTACAGTAGTAGCGGCGATTTGGATTTTTTCCTTAGTTAAAGGATTTACTCCAGCTCGTGCAGCTCGATCAGAAGTAGAAAAAGTTCCGAAGCCTGTGAAAGCAACGACTCCTCGTCCTACTAAAGTATCAGAGATTACGTCTAAGATTGTATTAACAACGTTATCAGTATCTTTTTTACTAAGTCCTGTTTTAGAGGCAACTACGTCAATTAGTTCTTTTTTGTTCATGTTGTCACCTCCCTGCTATTGTTCATTTTATTTTAGGGAACTATCCCCGAATATCTTTTTTGTTACAAAAACTTATTCGAGAATAGTCCCTTTTTTTAATTTTTATCGACCCTTTTTCTTTTCTGAATTCTTCTGCCACGAAGATTTATTCAATTGATAGTCTCATTCTAATACACTTTCTAGAAACAATGCAAGGTTTTGTGCTTATTTAACCGCTTTTGAAATTTTTTAAGCTAACTTTGACTTTTTAAAAATCCCTGTATTTTGGCTTTATCTAGCGTATTCTACGGATCTAACCTCTCGCAAGACATTAACTTTAATTTCTCCAGGATATTTCAAATCATCTTCAATTTTAGTAGCAATTTGCTTAGTCAATTTTAACGCTTTTAAATCATCTACTTTTTTGGGATTAACAAAAACTCGAATTTCTCGTCCAGCTTGAATGGCATAGCATTTTTCAATTTCACTAAATGACATCACTAAACTTTCTAATTCCTCTAGCCTTTTCAGATATTTTTCTAAAGTATCCTTTCGAGCCCCTGGCCTAGAAGCACTCAAGGCATCAGCTGCTGCCACCAACAACCCAATTCCATCTTTAAACGGGTAGTCCTCATGATGTGATCTCATCGCCTCTATGACCTCCTCTGGTTGATTAAACTTCTTTAAAATATTAATTCCTAATTCCACGTGAGTTCCTTTAATTTCATGATCAACTGCTTTGCCAATATCATGAAATAATCCAGCCTTTTTGGCTAAATTAACATCCAAACCCATTTCACCTGCTAAGGCGCCCGCTAAATGAGCTACTTCCAAAGAATGCAACAATACATTTTGCCCATAACTAGTTCGATATCGTAATTTACCCAAAAGATGAGTTAAACTAGAATCAACTCCGGTTAAACCAACATCATAAACTGCAGCTTCTCCGGCCTCTTTGATCTTTTTATTAATTTCCTTCTTGGCAATTTCCACTGCTTCTTCAATTTTAGTTGGATGAATTCGTCCATCTTTAATTAAAGCGTTAATAGCATTTTTAGCGATTTCTCGTCGCATCGGATCAAAACTAGAAATAACAATCACTTCTGGAGTATCATCCACAATAATTTCAGCCCCAATTAAATTTTCTAGAGTTTTAATGTTTCGCCCTTCTCTTCCAATTATTCGACCCTTAACTTCATCGCTAGGAATACTAAGAGTTGTGGCTGTAGTATCCACTACGTGAGATCCGGCATACCTCTGCATAACCTCAGTCATAATATTCTTGGCTTCTTCTTCTATTTGATCTTTTTTACTTTTTTCTAATTCTGAAATAGCTTTGACTAATTCATCCTTGTTTTCTTTTTCAACAATCTTAAGTAATTCTTTTTTAGCATCCTCTTTTTTCATTTTAGAAATCTTTTCTAATTCTTTTTCGCGTTGTTCCTTGATTTCTAAAATGCCTTCTCTAATTTTTGCAACTTCTTGGGCTTTTTGTTTAATATGATTTTTTTCTTTTTCAACTTGAGAACGTTGATTTTCTAAATTCCTTTCTTTGTCATTAAGCCTTTGATCTGCTTGCCTTAACTCTTCTCTTCTTTTTATTTCTTCTTTTTTGACTTCCTCTAGCCCTTTAACAGCCTTATCCTTAGCATCTAAAAGCAATTCTCTAGCCTTTACTTTCGCTTCCTCTAACTGTTTTTCAACTTTAGACTCAGCCGTATCAAGTTGATAACGTGCATAAAATTTTCTAGCCACAAAGCCAGTTCCAGAACCAAAAACAAAAGTCAATACCCCAATTAATAATGGATTCATAATGGTCAGAAAACCAAACATCCTAAAAAGAATACTCTCAAAAACTATTTTTTACTTTTTTTAATAATTTTATTATGTAAAGATATTTTAGTTCCCTTTTAAGATAATTGGTTTTTTAAAAAATTATTTTTAAAAAACGATTCTAATAATTAGATAAAAACAAGTCAATTTTTGTATATGGAGACCGTTTCAATCAATAAAATATTTCTAAAAACACATAACTATTTTAGTCCTGTGCTTTTTTCTTTATTCAAATCTTTTTCCGTCTTTTCTGGCTTCTTTTTTGTATTCACTTCCTTTCGTTCAACTTCTTTATTTTTAGAAAAATCGTTCTTCATAGGTTCGCCTAATTCTCGATAAACAGTTCCCAAAACACCATTAATAAATTTACCAGAATTCTCTCCTCCATAAGTTTTAGCTAACTCAATAGCTTCATTAATGGCTACTTTAGGAGGAACCTCCTCGTAATTACCAAACATCAACTCATAAACGCCTAATCTCAAAACATTTCTATCAACAATAGTAATTTGATCCAACGGCCACTCCGGTGCACATTTTTCAATAATAGGATCAATGACATTTTGTTTCTTTAGCGCTCCCGCTATTAACTGTTGGACAAACTCGTCTTCTTCTAATTTTGGAGCAAACTCTTTAATATTACCATTGATTATTTCTTGGGTGTTTCTTATTTTTCCATTATTAAAATCCCATTCGTATAAACTTTTTAACACTACAGATCTAGCCAAATGACGATTTCCCATTTCAAAAATTGATTACTTAATTTTATTCTTTTTTAAATCAGTACCTTGAATTACTTGCTCTCCCTTATAAAAACCGCAATGAGAACAGGCGTGATGAGGCAATGAAGGCATTCCGCAATTTAAGCATTTTACCACTAACTTTGTCTCTAATTTTTTTTGTCCTCCCCTTCTTCTATCTCGACGACTTTTATTTTGTCGTTGTTTTGGTACAGCCATAATACAGGTTAATAACAATAAATTGTTCTTGGTTGTCTTTTATTAAGATTATTTTGAAAAACGATTAGCTTTCAAAAACAAAATTTAAACTAACTTTTTAGCTTAATAAAACGCTACCTTGTAACAATTCTCAATATAACAGAAAAAATAACCTAACGCAATAGGAAACTACTGTTAAACAAGCTTTTCTACTAAAAAAATGTTTAAATCCCAAAGTTTCCAAAACATTTAATCTAGCGATTTTCTTAACTGAATAAAAACCAATCATCAATCCAATTATTGTTTAAAAAACAGTTTTTTAGAAAAATTTACAAAAACTTTTTAAAAAACTATACTGTTAATATAATTAATTAAGATATATATGGAGATCTCAATCATCCTAGTCAATTTTAATAGTCAAGCTTTTTTGGAAAAATGTTTGAAATCTATTAAAAAACTAGTCGATAAAAATTTTCAATCTAAGAAAATTGAAATTATAATAGTCAATAATGAAGCTCGATCTCTTAAACTGAAAGAAGTCTTTAAGTTTAATATAAAGAAGATTGAAAATAAAAAAAATTTGGGTTTCGGAAAAGCTTGCAATCTTGGAGCTGAAAAGGCCGAAGGACAATACCTTTTCTTTTTAAACCCAGACACCGAACTTTTAGTCAGCGATTTTTCTTTGATTATTAATAAATTTCAAAACGATAACTCAATTGGAATCATCGGAACTAAAATAATCGAAAAAAACAGAAGAGGTATTCAACCTTGGACTTGTGGAAAAAAGACCTCTTTTTTAAGAATTTTATTTAAAAACTCCATAAACAAACCTTGGAATAATAGAAAATCCATAGTGGTTGATTGGGTTTCAGGTACTTCCTTTTTTATTAGAAGAAATACTTTTCAAAAACTCAAGGGTTTTGACGAAAAATTCTTTATGTATTTTGAAGATCAAGATTTATGCCTAAGGCTAAATAAAATAGGTAAGAAATGCCTTTTTTTCCCTTATTTTTCAGTTCTCCATCATAATGGTAAAAGTTGGAATAACAATAGTTTTAAAAAACAGGCCTATTATAAATCTCAGAATTATTTTTTCAAAAAACATTTTAGTCGCTGGCACTACTTAATTTTAATTTTTACCAAAAAACTATTAAATAAATAAATGTTTTCCAAAAGAATGTTTTCCAAAATTAATTTAAGCCTAATGATCTTAATTGGCCTAGTGCCTTTTAGTTTTGCCTTGAATCCGAGCTTAAATATCGATCTGTCAATAATAAGAGTCCTTATTCCAATTATTTTTTTAAGTTGGTTTTTGATAGGTCTGATTAGAAAAGAAATTGTCATTGATCCTCGCTTTAGAGCTTGGTTGTTAATTTTTATCTTACTTTTCTCTTTAGCTTCTGTTTTTTGGGCTACTGACTCACTTAAAGCTTGGAGAAAAATTTTATTTCTTGGTTCTATCTTCCCTCTTTACTGGGTGATTTTTCCATTCTTGAAAGAAAAATCCAACTTAAATCTATTTTTAAAAATAATTTTTGGAACCGCTTTCATTTCAGCAATAATAGGCTTAATCCAATTTTTATCCCAATTTATTTTTGGCTTAGAGGTTGTTTTTGAAATTCAAGCTCGTTTAGCTCCTTTCTTTTTGGGGGAAAGTTTTTCGGCGGTAGTTTTAGAATATAATAGTTGGTTAGTCAATCTAAATGGACTAACCGTCTTTAGAGCGATTGGTTTATTTCCCGATCCCCATCTTTTCAGTTTATTTTTAAATATTTCTTTTCCAATTGGTTTTTACTTATTTCTAAAAAACAAAAATAAAGGTTTTTTAATCGGATCTATTGTTATCTTGACAGTTAGTCTGCTAACTTTTTCTCGAGCTGGCTATCTAAGTCTAATTTTGGCTTTTTTATTTTTTTGGTTATGTTTTTTAAGAAAAAAATATATTTCAAATATCTTATTAATCCTTTTGGTTATCATATTTTTCCTGATACCCAACCCAATAAATCAACGTTTTTTTTCTATTTTCAATCTTCAGGAAAATTCCATTTCGGAGCGATTAACTTTATGGAAAACAGGAATAGAAATTACCAAAAACAATTTTTGGAACGGAGTGGGTATTGGCAATTTATCTGAAGAAATTCAACCTCTTTCTGAACAAAGAATTCCCATTTATGCTCATAATTTATTTCTAGATTTTTCTTCTGAAATTGGATTTTTGGGAGGACTAGCTGTTTTTTTAATCATAATCTCTCCTATCGTAAAATTTTTTAAACATCCTAATGACAAAACTCTTTTAATTGCTACAATTTTTATAATAATTTTAACTCATTCAATGTTTGAAACACCCTTCTATTCCGTTCGCTTATTACCTTTAATTTTAAGTCTTCTAGCAATATGATTAAAAAAATATTTTCAAAGATTATTTATTTACCTTTTTTACTTCCAATAATTTATCGGATTAAATTTCCGTTTAAAAATTTTGGAAGCATCAATTTATTAGATTTATTTTTATCAGTCTCTATAATATTAGGGTTTATTTTAATTATTCAAGAAAAAAAGCTAAAAAAATTTCAGAAATACCTCAACCAGAGTAAGCTTATTCCAGGTGTCGGAATTTTTTTACTCTTTGGTATAATTTCAATCTTGACAAATTTCAACCACAATTGGACGAGAGAATTAGGTCTTTTAAAAAGTTTTTTTGTTTTACCTATCTTATTCACCGTAATTATTAGATTTTTCTTTCAAAAAACTCGTTTTCAACTTTGGTCATTTCTAGGTTGCTATTTTGTTTATTCTGTTTTTTTAAGCTTTTTAACTATTATTTTTTGGATCGTTAAACAGACCACTTTTGATAATCGAATTCAATTATTTTTTGATTCTCCTAACCAATTAGCAATCGCTTTGTCTTTAGGAATAATTTCTGGTGTCCTTCTGCGAACTCACAAGGCTTTTAAAATAAACCTGTTTCTACTCCTGTTTTTAGGACTAGCCTTGTCGTTTACTCAATCAACCGGAGCCATTTTAACCGTTTTGATAGTCGTTGCTTCTATTTATCTAAAAAAACATCTCCCTAAGCCTAATATTATTATTAAATATATACTTTCCTTATCTTTAGTTTTTGTTCTATTTTTATTTTTTTTAACTCCTTTTCTTAATAAAATTAATTACAATCCCTTTCTAAATCAAAACTCTTCTGATTCCCGTCTAGCAATCTATCTTTCAACCCAAAAAATTATCTCTCATAATTTTATTAATGGGATTGGTTTATCCAATTTTCAAGAAAAATACCTAGATAATCAAATCTTTTTTCCACCCTATCCTCAATGGGCAGTTCCTCATTCTCACAATTTACTGACTCAAATTTGGCTATCTTTCGGGTTTCTAGGTTTAATCACCTGGGTTTATCTTATTTATAAAAAAACACTTCCCGTTAAAAATATCTTAAGGGAAGTATCTTTTTATTTTCTTTTATACTTTTTAATTCATGGATTGATTGATGTTCCAATTTGGAACAATGATCAAGCTTTATTTTTTTGGTTTATATTTCTCTTTTAATTAAGTTCCCAGAAATTTTATCAACAAAAAACAACTCTTCATTTAATAATATTAGATTAAAGGAGTCTACTTGAGGATATTTTTCTAAGTCATTAAAGATTTTTTCTTTTTTACTTTCATTTAAGTCTATTTTCCAAAAAATATCTTGAGAAATAAATTTTCCCGAATACCAATCATCTAATTCAAAAACTTTAGGAGAAGCACTCGTTAAAGCCGCACAATATAAATAATTAGCCCTTTCAGACCAAACACATTTCTGAGCAATACTAGGCAAACCTAATTCATATTTCTTGCTTTGATTTAAGTCATAATATCCCAACTGAATCCTCTTGGGAGCAACCGAATGATCATAAAAAGAAAATAATATTTTAGTTCCGGTTGGTGCCCATAAAACATCGATGACATCTTTTTCAATTATTTTTTGAGCTGGCTCTTGATTTGACACTCCTGTCAAAAAAATCCCGCTTTCTGTTGCGCTAACTTTTTTTGAAAAATAAATTATTTTATCACCTTGAGGACTAACTGAAATATTAAGATTATCTCCTTTTATTTTTTTCATCTGGATCCAATTTTTACCGTCTAAATCAGAACTATCTAACTCATAATTTCCATTTTTAAAAAACAAGTAAATCAATCCGTCCTCAAGAGAATTAAAATTTACTGCTTTTATATTGCTAGCCAATTCTGTATTTTGTTTTAAAGCCAAGTTAAAAACCGAAAATTTCTCTCCCGTCCAAACCAGACAAAATTTTCCAGTTTTTGAACATTTAACTGTTTTCGGATTATTAAAAGGATAAGAACCTAGATTCTTTTTGTAGGATCCAACCGAATCTGTCTCTATAAAATTATTTTGATTATAGTAAATAATTTTATTTTCATTCGTTTTTACGACAGCTCTAATATCACCCATTCCAATTATATTTTTTTCAACAATTATATTTGTCTCTTTTTCGACAATTACTTCTTCTGGTAAAGACGTTTCAATTATTAATTTTTCTGTTCCAGAAAAAATGTTCCAGAAAAAATCCCTAAAAAACCATAGGACTAAAATAAAACTAGCAACGATTAAAAATATTATAATTTTTTTAAACATTTACTTTTCTATATTAAGTTCCCTGCTAAACCAAAAATTAAAACCAAAAGTAAAAGCCCAAAAAAGAACAAATACAATGGCCGTTCTGATTATAAAGATGAAATATTCAGAGGCATTAGAAAATGTTGAGGCAACAAACATTTGAATAGAATTATTATCATAAGGATAATGTGCTCCGGTTACATCAGCAGTTTGTTTGATTGTAATTGATTTTTTACTTTTTAGAGTCTTTAAATTTTGAATATTCCAATTATCTTTTAAAAGAGTTTGCTCTGCAGTGGAAAATTCTTTTTTAGCTTCTACTACTAAAGTTATCGTATCATCTTCACCCCCCGTTAATTTAAAATTAATATCACCAGTGGTTTGATCTATTAATATCTCCTGATCAGGATTAGCACTAGCAAATGCCGAGTTTACTTCTTCCCCGTTTAAATACCAAGTCAAAGAAATATTATTAGCAGTTAAATCGTCAGTTAGATAACCTGGGACTAAATCAGCTTTAAATGAAGCAACTTCGCCAATTTCACCTAAAAAAACAGTGTCTGAATATTTTGTAGAAGTAGTTCCACTTCCATCATCATACTCCACCCCCTCAGACCAAGCATTATCGTCGTTACTAATAATTTTAACCATCGGTTCAGCTACAATTAGCATTCTCTCGCTAGTCACTTCTTCTCCGCCAGTTTTTTTGATTTTCAATGAAATTGTTTGGATTTCCATTTCTGATCCAGATATTGGTAAATAGATAGTATCACCCAAAGAACAGGTACTGAAATCACAAGCAGAAGATCCTGAGCCAGGAGCTACAACCGGCTGTCCGTTCACTTCCCAGGAATAAGATTCCACAATTGAACTTCCTGCCAAATCAATATCAATATCAGCCTTAGCAGCAATTACTTGACCAGGATACACTGGACAAATTTGAGCATAAGGATTATCAAGAGGATCGGTAACAGTAGTATCAGGAGCACAAATTTTATCCGAAATTGCATCGAAACCATAAGAGGAACCTTGATCAAAAACCTTAAAAAATTCAATCGCATTATCATTAACTACAACTGGAATATCAACACTAGAAAGGCCGATTTTGTCATCGCTTTTACTTTTTTTAGTTTTCAAAAAAACTTTCAAATAAAAATTGTCGTCTTCTGATTGAGCACTGAGAAAAGTATCAGCTATTTTAAATTTTATTTGATTAAGTCCTATTCCTTCGGCATAAGAATCAGAAATAATATTTCCACTAGTACAATTACCTAAAATGTCACCGTCACTACAAGTATCTGGGGTAATTCTGTTAGCAGCGATTGAAGTACAAGTATCTAATGTGTTTTCTTCACAATAATAAATATCCCAATCATAATAAACAAAATCATCGCTAATTTCACTTTGGCTAAAATTAGCCTTAACGGTTATATAATCAGAATAATCAGGATTTTCAACATTAAATTGCGGCGCCTGAGGAGTAAAATTAAGATTAGTTTTTAATAATTCTTCACTTTGTTCAAAAACCGCTTTGGTAGCTAAATAAGTAAAACCATAATCCCCATAATCATCATAACCACTGCCTGAATTCTCATCATCACATTCATCATCTTCTATCAAATCCATTTTAGGTTCGCCCTCAACTTCTTCTTTATCACAAACATCTAGTCCCGCCCAGGTTATTTTATAATAAGGATTGAGAGCAGGATCTGTAAGAGATATAGTATCCTCAATACAAATATTCAATTCGTCACAGCTACCCATTGTTCCAACATCAGTCTGACAAGTATCACCTTCATTCGCACATTGAGCTAAATAACAAATACTATCATCGCAAGTTCCTTCAATTCCTCCACTTTCACAAAGATATCCGTCTGAACTTGCATTACAACTCGAGACCGCGACGCAACTACTTGTTTGGCAAGTCCCAGTTCCTCCTCCTGAAATTTCACAAGGAATTCCATCACTAATACCAGTACAATTTGAAATAACACTACAACTACCACTTAAACATTGACCAATTTGCATACTAGCATCCAAACAATAAGCTCCGTCAACAAAATTAGTACAAGTGAAAGTAATTGTATTTGATAACGCAGAACTATCAAGATCTCCTTCATTAGTAGTAATCATCGAAGTTCCTTCCACTATTACCCCCACTCTATCGCCAGAATTAAAAGTCCAAGTTAATTGAGTCTGTCCTAGTCCAGCTAAATCCGCTTCATCATTAATTCCATCTCCATCGGTATCAGGATTATTAGGATCCAATTTCCAACAAGCTTCTTCGTCTTTCCCAAAATCACCGTCACCCACCTCATGACCACTAGCATCACATACTATGTCACTACCACTAGAATCGTAAGGATTTTCAAATGAATCATCTTCTGCTTCCGCAAATTTATGCTCACATTGCACAATTAAATCACCTCCAGGATATTTAATTTCATCCTCATCATCGTCATAATCATCAGGGCTAGATACTCCAAAATTATGTCGGTAACAACGAGTAATAGCAGCAGCATTTACAAGTTGTTTTGAAGCATCTGAATAATTTTCAGCTTCATACTCTCCTGTCGATCCAGTATTTGATTTTCCTCCTACTCCATCACCTCCTCCAAAAGAGGCTTCGTAACCATCTTCATCAGTTCCGCTACTATAGTCAGTAGCAAATAAAAAGGGATCAAAGTCGCCACGAGCAACAATTCCCATCGCTCTTCGCTTAGCATTCTCCATAATAGCAGCAGCACCATAAGTTGATAAATCTCCCTCTTTAAATAGAAACCAAGTATAATAAAGATCTTCATTGGAATTTTTGAAAAATTTAGGCATAGCTGTTGCCGTTACTTTTTCCCCTATTTTAGGAGTAGTTTTATCAAAAAATATTTCTGCTTGCGGGTAATTCCCTTTTTTCTGAGATTTTCTCAAAATATCGGCGTCAAAGCCATACTGATTCTCCACTTTATCCATAACTTCTTCTACAGAAGGGACGCTTGATCCGCTACCGAATAAAGCCTGGACACTTCCAGCTGAATTCCAAAAAAGAAGATTAACTAAAAGAAAGGCATAAAAAAGTCTGATTTCAATTCTATTTTTTTTCATAACAAAGTTTAAAGTTTAAGTTTTTGAATTTTGTATAAAATAACTCCGTCTAAAAGCAAAATTAGAGCCCAACGAGTGACAAATGAATACCAAATTGATTTGGTTCGGGTATATAACCAGCCTAAGAATAAAGCTAGAAAGAAACTAAAAAGAATGAATTGCCAACTAAAAATTTCGAAGAAAAGGATTTCAAAAAAAACAAAAAATCCTGCTTGAATAACTAAAGTCATTTTAGTTGAAAAAGTTTCCATTAATTTGTTTATTAAAAAATTTCGAAAAAAGAATTCTTGGGAAAACAAAATCAATGGTACCAAGATTAAATCAATAAAAAATATCATCCACCAATCGTTCAAAAACCAATCTATTCTGGATAAATAGTTTAATTTTATAAAAGATAAGTAATCCGATTTTAAAATTAAAACTAAAAAAATAATCCAAAAAATTAAAATTTGTAAGCAAACTTTAAAATTAATTTTTTGTTCGATTTCACTCTTTATCCATCCTTGCTTTAAAATAAGCCAGGGAAATACTAAAAAAAACAAAATATTCAAAACCACCGTTTCCCAAATACCATTAGTGGTTAAATTGTTTAGTAAAAACCAAAATCCCAAAAAAATTAATAAAATCTCTATAAAAATTATGAGTATTTTTGAATTTTCTCTAATTTTATTTAACATTTATTTTATTTAAACTTTTTAATGCTTTTTTTAATTTTTTTTAATTTTTTTATTTTTTTTTCAAGACTTTTTTTAGATAAGGTGTATTCGATTAAGGCTTCTATGGTGAACAGAGGTAACCAACTAAACATCGGAACCCCTTCAACGGCCATAAGAAAAGTTTTTCTTATCCATCTTATGCTTCTTTTTCTAATTTGCTTCTTTGTATCGCCCTTTATAAAACCTTTTCCGAGCCCATTTAGAAAATATAAAACAAACAAAATTATTCCGAAAAAAAATCCTATAAAAGTTCCCGCGACAGGAATCAATCCAAATAAGTCCGCCACTATCGCTAATATTATTATGAATCTAAGAAGAATGGATATTTTAGCATTTTCAACATCTGTAATCGCCTCAGCTAGCGTTGCCTTAAACTTAGCTGAAAATTTAGTTGCTTTTTTTTTATTATCTCGACTTCTTTGTTTTTCTAATTCTTTCTGATGTAAATACTCATCGCTCATCTGGAACATACTCTGATTTTTAAAATTAAGCTTCTTTTTCTTTCTTCTTCATTTCAATTCTTTGGGCTGGGTTAGTAGTAATAATTTTATCTTCATTATAAGAAGCAATTACTTGGATAGCCGCTCTTTTATTTCCAGCAAAAAATATCCCTTCTCCTACCTGAGTTTCCATTAAAAAATATTTTTCTTTATCAGTTAAATAAAAAGTATCAGCTACTACATCTACTGACGACTTAGATTGCTTCATTAATAACTGAATAGAAGAATTAGAAACAATCGCCTTTCCATAAGAAGATCCTAAAAAATCAGAAATATCCTGAGTAATAGTTGTTAGCCCTCCGTAATATTTTCTAATTCGTTTGGCAATTGAAAACAAAAACTTAGCCCCGTCTTCGTGTTGCATCATCCACCAAGCCTCATCAATTGTTATTAATCTTTTTTTAACATTAAAACGAACTTCATTCCAAATATATTTCAATATTAAGTACATAGCAATCGGCCTTAATTCTTCTTCAAGATCTCGAATATTAAATACTATCAATCTATTTTTTAAAATAACGTTGGAAGGTTGATTTAAAAATCCCGCATAAACCCCTTTGGTATACTTCTCTACTCGCATCGCCAAACTTTCACCACCTTGCATATTTTTCAAAATTTCATGAAAATCTGTTAGAAGCGGCATATCTTTACCCGGCAAATCTTCCATGGAAGTATTTTCAGTAATATCTCGCACTAAATAAGTTTCGTGAATAGCTCTTTCTAAAATAGTGTCTTCTTCGGGAGTGATATTCCCTAGCATTAGTTTAAAAAGCCCAATTAAATCAACCGCATTAGATCTTAAAACTTCTTCCATACTTTCGGCTTCATTAGCTTGCAAAGAAAAAGGATTAATATGATGAGATGAATTTATTGAAACTGAAATATAACTCCCACCTACCGCTTCAGCTAGATATCGATATTCATCTTCAGGATCAATAATAATAGAATCGGTGCCTAACATCAAAGAACGAAGAATTTCTAATTTTATAGCATAACTTTTTCCCGCTCCTGATTTAGCGAAAACCACTGTATTGGCATTTTCCATAGAAAACCTATCAAACAAGACCAGGGAGTTGTTATGTTTATTAATTCCGTACATAATCCCCTGATTAGAAGTAACATTAGAAGAAATGAAGGGAAAAGCAGTAGAAAGAGGCGCAGTGTTCAAATCAGATCCAATCATTAGTTTATCAGAGCAAAGTGCGATACAAGAATCAAAACCTTCTTTCATTCTAAAAATCGCTTTTTTAGTAAAAATAGACATTGCCTCTAATGAAGAAACTAGAATATCAGTATTTTTTTCTAAAGTTTCCAGGTCTTTAGCATAAATATTTACATATACTCCAAATTTAAAAACTTTTTCGACCCCTTCTTGAAGCTTATCTCTCAAATCTTCCACATTTTGATAGGCCATTTCTAACTCTGGATTTCGTGCTAAACCCTTCTCTCTTTCAATATTGATTTGAGATTGAATTTGAGCTACTTTCTTTTTTAAATCTTTTAAAACCTTAGCCGTATCGACAGGATGAATAAAAAAAGCAATGTCCATAGGTAAATCTAAGGTAATAATTCTACCCGACCAACCAATTGAAAGTACCCTAGGATAAGCCGAGACAAAAATAGTTCGACAATAAACTTCTCCTATTTGTAAATTTGAGCTAGAAATTCCAAAAGCGGCCGGAGCGATAAAATCTAAAACTCTAGTTAATCCTTTTTGATAAATATCTTCCTTGCTCAAAATATCAAGCTCTTTATAATCTTGAGGCTTATTTATTAATTCTTTTTCTTTTTCTGGCTTTTTTTGAAATAATTTAAACATTTATATCATTTAACTTATTATTCCTGATAATTATTTTTTTAAAAAAATTTATTATTTCTCAAGATCCAGTTCTGAAATATTTTCTAAGTCAGCATATTCAAATTCAGACGGATTATAGGAATTATAATAAAGCTCTATTAATTCTTCCGTTTGAAGTGTTACGCCTGTTATTCCCATACTAGCCAAAGAAGAGTTTACTTGCTCGACTCTTTGAAATAATTGATTTTTATAAGTCTCAAAACTTTCTTGATCTTGATATAAAATCTTTTTTTTATTAGCCATCGAAAATATTTTTTTAAAAATTCCTTGATTTTTAGTTTCCACCATATAAAAAGGAATTACAATATAAAACATTTTAGACATTATGTCTGAAAGACCCACTAATTCCTCAATAAAATCAACATAATCTTTTATTTGATTTTTTAATAAAACATTTTCTTCTAGTTTGATTCTCTTCTTCAATTGATTGACGTAAGGGTTAATATTAAATCGCCTTGAAGAAACTACAATTTGAAAACTAAAATCAAAGGTGGTTAAAAATTGCTGAAAATTATAAATGATAGCCTGCTGTTCTTCTTCTGATTTTAAATCCATATTTATAGCAGTGGTAGCCAAAACCGCTCTTAAAGAGCCGTCACTCATGACAACTAAATCTTCTTTAATTTCAGCAATGTCCATTTTTTCTTGTAATGAGTTTTCGTTTCTGTTCATATTTTTAATTAAATTTATTCGTAAATATCCAAAGATTGAATGGCTTTTTCAATATCCTTAAGATCAACTTTTTTCTTGGTTATTTTTCTAAAAACGTTTTTGGGTTGTTTGTTTCTTATTTCCGTTGAGCTGTCTTGTTGTCCTCTTTTCCAAATAAAAACTTTTGGTTTAAAAGTATAGAAAAATAGATTTTTTAAAAAAGATGGCAAAGATTGCCCATAGGGTCTTAAAAAAATCAAAGCTAGTACAACAATTGAGATAATTACAGTAGTTATAATAAAAAAAGTTTTATCCAGCAACACCCAAGCCATGAAACTAAAAAAGCAACCCAAACCAATCCAACCTAGTTGTTTAGCTGTTAACTGAAAAGCTATTTTATCCTCAATATTAACAAATTGAGGGACTTCTCTTTGTTGGCTCATTTTTTAAACATATTTATTTAAATCTAAAACATTTTCTTGCTCAGTCTTTGGGGAATTTATTTTTGATTTTATTGGATAAATTTTTGTTATTGGTTTAGGCTTAAAAGCAATTTTTTCATCTGCCTCATAATAAGGCTGACTTTCAAACTTAGTTATATTAAATTTTGTTTTCGGTTTTTTATTTTTTTCTAACAATTTTATTATTTCAAAATCAATTTGTTCAAACAATTTGTTATAATAAATAATCTTATTTTCCTCAAAAGAATCCAAAACAACCCCTAATTCTTCTTTTTCTCGCACATCTAATTGTTGAACGTTTTTACTATTATACAAGTAATCGCTTACATTTAACATAGTAGTTTTCTGTTGATCATTTTTTCTCAACCGATAATCAATAATCCAATTTTCAATAAAAGGTTCCCGTCCTTCTTCTTCTCCTGGAAAAAAAATAGGGTGCACGCCAATTTTCTGTTGTTTAATTTCTGGAAATTTTTCTAAAAGCTCTTTAAATTTCAAAACTACTAAATCTTCCTTAACTGCTTCTATTCCAATCTTCTTTATTTCTTCAATAATCTTTTTAAAATATTCTAAAAAACCAATTGAGGTGGTGCTATTAAATTGAAATCGTTGATAAATTTCTTTTCTAAGTTGCTCTTCACTCAATTCCCCGGCCATAAAATTTCTAACTAAAACAGACAGACTACCGATTTTTTCCAGAGAAATTAATTTATATTTCTCAGCCGTTGTTTTTATTAATTCTTCTGTTTTTTTGCTGATCAAACCATACCGAACATTTCTCGGTAATTTCTTTTTTTGATTTATTTGATTATTATTAGTCATTTATTTAAAGTTATGGCAAATCTCGTTCTCCTAGTATATACTTACCGTCATTTCCAGAAGCTCTTATTGCTTCTATAACAGTATTGTCTCCCAATTCATCAGCAAATTTTTTTCGACTAACCTGATCGGGTTTCGTCAATGCTTTGTCGTGTAAAAATTTCAAAACGCCAGGCCTTAAATTACCGTTTTCATCTAAATAAAAACTTTGCTGTTGATTTTTGAAAACATCCTTGAGACTTTTTTTACCTAATTTTTCTTCATGAATTTCATTGCTAATTTCTTCTTCTCTAACATTATAAGCATGATCGGTCACTGAAAGTCCATGCAACGCTCCTCCAACTGCCTGTTCTACTTTTAGCTTCTTTTGTGTTTCGTAATCCACCACCGCTCCCATGTTTTCTTTTCCAGCTTCTCTGGTAATTTGTTGTTGCATCCCCGTATCACCATCTTTTCCTAATTTTTCCATCGCCTCCGCATATAAATTTTTTCCATCAGCATCAATCCCTAATTTATTATTTTGAGATTTATACGAAATAGCTGCCATTCTCTCGGCTCGATTTTCGCTATTAAACATCTTATCAACTTCACCATCTTCGGGTGGTTGCTCTTTCCATTTTTTAAGAGTTTCTTGAGCTTTTCCTCTATAATATTCTCTTTCAGCCACTCCTTTGTCTCCTCCATATCTTTTTTTAGCTTCTGCATTCCTTTTGGCCTGAGTATCCGCTTGTCCTTTTTTAGTAAATCTTCCAAAAGTAGAACTCTTCTCCATTTTATGTTTTACTCCTTCTTTAATTGCCTCACTATTCGTTGCCCGACGAACTCCCCAAGCACCAATTTGTCTAGATTTAGCTCCCAAATCACTTATTTTTTTACTTCCTGCTTCTAAAATTTTTGTAGCTGCCCCATCAGAAATGCTTTTAGCCTTGTCATACCCGTAAAACAATAAATAAACCGCCGTAATATAAGGGATGATGATTCCACAAAGAGCCACGATAAAACCAGACAATCCTCCCGTACCAGCACTTACTTGATTAGAACTATTTGAAGAAAAACTTCCCATTCCCGCTTCAGATGCCTTGGACATAGCATCTACTAAAATTATTGATAACCAGATAAAAAATAATAAAACTGGACCGTAAAAACACCAACTAATTAAACTTTTAGTCCATTCATCTCTCATACCACTCAGTTTAGTTCCTTCCATAGCATAACCGAACATCGCTACTGGCGATAAAATTATCAACACCCAAAGAGCAATCATTCTAATAATTAAACTAATCGCTAAGTAAAAGAGCATTATTGTCATTATCACAGTCATTACAATAACCGTGACTATAATAACAAAAAAGGTAAAATTATCCTTTAAATTTATTCCAGTCCCTCCCACAATACTTCCAAGATTAATTAATTCTTGAATTTTAGCCCCAAATTGCATCTGCATAATTGAGTCTGCAAAAAATTGCATAAAGATTTGAGAGGCATCAATTACAAATAAAGTAATTGGCATTGAAAAATTTATCAGCAACGCTGCAAAAATCACTCGAAACAACATCGCTTTATCTTTAAATTTTGAAACTCCTAAAATTGTGCTTAATCCTATTAAAACAATCACTAAAATAAAGAATAGATTAAAAAAATCCCGCACAAAAGACCAGCCAGTATTAATCCCATCCTTAGCTGTCTGAGAAAAAAAGACACTATCAAACATCTCAGGAGAAATCATCACATCCAACAACCACATCGCTCCCGCTAAAAAGATAAAAACCAATTTTAAAATACCATATAAAACCGCATTGGCTCCTTTTAAAATTAAAGACCCAACAAAACCACTCCCGACAGCAAGAGCATCTAAAGTATCCGCTGAACTAATCTCACCCAACCCAAAACAACCCAAAACAATCAGGCCTAAGAAAATTAACCATTTTTTATTGATTTTTATTTTTTTAAAAATCACAAACAAAATTTAATTTTTATTCTAATTTTCCTTGGTAACTATCTAAAATCTCACCTTAATTTACTTATTTACTAAAAAATGAGATTTTAAATAATTGCTTGAAACAATTTTATTAATAAATCTTTAATTTTTTTCACTTTCAAATTATTTTTTAAATCTAATCAATCAAAAATTCCAAATCCTCCATAGATTTCGTCTTGAAGTCCTTCGATTCCTCCCGTCACATCACTATTAATACTTTGTAATTGACTATCAATCGGACTGGTAATATTAACCACTCCTGCTTCAATAGTTTTAGATAACATGTTAGCCGCCACTGTTCCCACAATTTCTGGAATTGATCGAGCTTGATTAATCATATCCATATAAGTTGATTCAGCCTTGGCGGTTATACTGGCGATCACGCTTCCTGGTAAATTAATCAGATTATTATCTGAGTCTTTTTGACTAACAAAACCAGCCCCGGCCACCGCTTCTATTTCAGCTCTTTTTTCCGCTCGAGCAATTTGATTTTCTAAAATTTGTTGTCCTCGTATATATACTCCAAAAGGATTATTCATATCATTATCAACCATCGCCACCACTGCTTGACTTCCACCTCCTTGCGCTTCATCAAAAATAGAATCTATCCCTCCTTGAACATATTGATCAATTGTCGACACCTCACTTTCCGGAGATAGAAGAGCGTCTTCAACATCATCGTACATCGCCGCCGTAGCATCCCCCACTCCATCCCCTAAAATCTTAAAAAAATCTTTAGTATAAGCGACACCCTCATCTCGAGCAGCTCCATAAATAAATTCATCATAATCTGTTATCACCAAAGAACCGCTTAATAAAACTCTGATCCGATCTCGAATTAAATTATTAGCTTGTTGTTTTAAATTAGATAACATAGCATTTAAAAAAGCTTCCTTAGCTGTTACCCAGGCTTCATGCATTAACTCTGCCCCAAAAGCCTCCCCCCAATAGCCAGCTTGAGTTGGTTTTTTAATTCCCAATAAACCATAAAAACAAAAACTTATTATTAAAATCAAGCTGAGATATTTAGTTTTTATTTTATTCTGTATTAACACTTTTCTTTTTTAATTTTTTAAAAAATACTATCCGAATTAGTATTATCAAAAATTTCAATTTCATATTTACCAACAAGTTCATCAATTTCGTTTTTTAAAGCCTCCCCTTCCATTAAAGCCGCTTGTAATTTACCTACATACAAAGCTATTGTCATTGGATCTTGTTGATCAACTAATTTCTCTTCATTGATGTCTTCCATTAAATATTTAATCAATGATAAAGTTCTAATATGAATATCTTTGGTTTTATAGGGAGTTTCTATTTTTAAACATTCATCATAAGTTTTTTGCGCTTTTTCTTTTAATTCAGCCAGTTGACTGGTTTGTCCAGTTTGAATCGCTCCACTTATTTCATTAATATACCCAACTCCAAGTTGAGGTAATAAGCTTTGATCCTCTATGGAAAAAGGCTTATTAATCGACATCACATAAAATATCTGAGTTAAATATTTTTCAATTTGTTCTTTTTCCTTTTTTTCTACTTCTTCTTCATTTCCAGTGACTTCTGGTAAAACAAAAATATCGTCTTCAGAAATTAAATTCATTTCACTTGACAACTCAGAGTTTTCTGTGGTTTGATTAATAAATTTTTGCAATTCTTCACTGGTCAAAGAAACCTCATTTAAAGCCTCTATCCCTTTTTCATTACCATAACTTTCTGGGTCTGTATAATAATCACTCAATAGCTCCACTTCATTGCTTTTTTCAGTCTGCAATTTTTCAAAAAAATCATTAGTTAAGTTGGTTCCAACCTCTTCATTGTTTTCTATTTGAAGCTCATTTTCACTTTTAAAAAAAATTTTGTCCCCAGGAGCAGGTTTTAAAGGATCATAGCCACTTTCAACTTCTACTCCATCTCGATAACCATCCCCATCACTATCAGGATTATTAATATCAGTTCCGTACATATATTCTTCTTCGTCGCTCAAACCATCTTGGTCCCGATCGTGAAAAACATCCGAACTACCAACATTAACATTACTCAAAAAAACCCACCAAAAAACTGTCAGGCCTCCTAAAAAAATCAGGTTTTTACTCTTTGTAAAGCCAAAAAGTTTATTTAATTTTATTTTTTTCATTTTATTTTTTTAAAACAACTTTCAACGTATTCCAAACTGTTTAAGTGTTTTTAATATAAAACAATTTAGGTTTTCTAGCAAGACTTAGTTCTCTTTTTATAAAAAAATAGTCTTAACTACCCACACCCCATAAATAAAAACCAATCCTAATATCCATCCATTTAATTTTCGCTCATTAACGCTAGGGTTAGTTATAATCAAAAAACTAATCGTCCCAAAAAACAAAGCCATTAAAAATAATTCTTGTTTATTTAATATATAAACCGAGACTAAATAAAAACTGAACAAAAAACTAGCCACTAATAATCGGGTTTTTTCTTTTCCAATTAAAACAACTAGGGTATAAATTTGATTTTTTCGATCACCCTCTAAATCTTTTAAGTCTTTTAAGGGGGTTATTAACAGATAAGCCAAAAACAAAAACCAATACACTCGCCAAGGAAAATTTGTCAAGGTTTGATTTTCTGAAAAAATCATAAAACCAATTACTAAAAAATTTAAAGAAGCCAAAGAAATTAAAACACTAGAAACTCCAATAAAACGCTTCAATCGAAAAGGATAACAGGAATAAACCCAAGTCAATAAATGATAACTTACCACAACCACTAAAATCACAGGACTAATCAGGGCCGCCGTCAATATTGAAAAGCAAAAAAATGTTTGGATATAATTATTATATTCATCTATTGAAACTTCTTTTTTAATTAAAGGTCTATTTTTATTAGTTATTTTATCAATATTGACATCACTTAAATCATTAACTAAAACTGAAAAAAACCAAACAGACAAAACCAGTAAACCTAGGTTGATTAATACTAAAATCGAGAAAAAATCTATTTGAAAAACGCTTGGATTATAAAAACAACCCAAACCTAAACCCATAAACAACAACCCCAAATTAAAAATCAATTGTGGATAACGAAGGTTTTTAATTAAACTAATAATTTTATTTGAATTTATTTTATAAAAAAAACCTAATAATAAAACAAAAACTAAAGGTAAATAAATTAAAGCTAATTTTTTTCCTAAAAATATTTCTAGCGCTAAATTTTTAAGACCAAAAACTGAGAATGGGGTCATAAAATAACCCGCTACCGTTAAATAGGAAACCTTCATAAAACTCCCTAGTTCTAAAAAATAAACCACAAAAGATGGGAAACAACTTAAAACAAAAAACAAAACATACCCCCCGATTAAACCAATTAAAATCTTTTTTTTATTTTTGGTTTTCAAATAAACATACCAACTAATAAAAAATAAAGAGATTATAATATTTACTCGAGTCCCCCAGGTAATTCCCCAATCTGGATTTTCTCCAAAAAAAACAAAAAACCTTCCAATTAAACCAACAAAGCTATCAAAAATATAAAAACTTTTATAAATATCTCCCTGAAAAATTAATTTATCAACAATTGGTGGAAAAATTATTATTCCAAAACCCCACAATAAAAAACTAGCTACTTTTTTAAAATCTTCTTTAACTAGGGTTGTCAAAAAAATTAAAAATATTAAATAAGTTAAAAGAAAAAAAGAAAAAGTGTGCGCAAACAACGTCAAAAAACTTTCCAGATTTTTTTCTGGGAAACCTAACAATAAAGATTCCACCAAAAGCCTAATTGAAATTAAAGCTAAAAAAGAAACTAACCAGGTTTTTAAATTTAACTGACTGTTTTCCAGAAAACTAATCGCCTTTTTACTTCTTTTTTTAAAATCCATTAATTTATACTTATATTTTTTATTAAATCTTCATTTAAATTTTTATTTATTTCGGTAATTATTGTTTCTTCACGAAGTTTAACCTCACTTCTCCAGGTTGAATTTTTTAATTCAATCCATAATCGACCGTCTTTATAATCTTTAATCTCCACAAAACTTTTACTAATTTCACCAAAAATTTTTCTTAAAACTTTTTCTCCAGTAATAATAATTAAATATTTATCATTTTCAATGATTTTTTTATTATTAACTCTTTTTTCCAAAACCTTTTGAAAATCTTCCCACATTTTCTAGTCTTTAATAATTGGCATAATTACATAAGAAAAATTATTATTTTCTTTTCCTTTTTTGTTTATTCCTTTAATCAGGGCTGGAGATTTTTCTTGATTTAATTTTAAAACTACCACGTCTTCTTTGATCACTCCTAAACCATCAATTAAATAATTACAATTAAATAAAATTTTAAAATCACCTCCTAAAACCTCGGCAGTTATTTTAGAAATATTTTCTCCGGCTTCTCCTGAAAAAGAAGTAATTTCTATTTCTTTTTTATTTTTTAAACTACTTATTTTAATTTCTCCATTGTTATCTCGAGAAATTAAAGCAGCAATCTTTAAAGCGTTTAATAATTCCGATCGATTAACTCGTACTTCAATAGAATATTCTTTTGGTAAAATTTGTTTATAATCAATGTAATTACCATTAATTAGTTTTGAAATAATTTTTGTTGAATCATCCCCAATAAACAGTTGGTTTTGCTTTATTATTAAGTTTATCATCCCCTCGGTTAGATTTTTTTGAATCTCACTAAAAGTTAAAGCGGGTATTATTATTGATGGAGTATTTTCAATAAAAATAAAATATTCTTCATTTAATTTATCTTCTTCTAAATTAATAATAACTTCACTTAATCGATAACCATCTGTTGAGGCTAGGATTATTTTATTTTTCTCAAAAAGCACATTAACCCCATTTAATTCTTGTCTAGTATCATTATGAGCCACTGAAATTAAAATATTTGAAATATTTTCTATTAAATTAAAAGCTTCCATATTAATATAATTTTCTTTAGGATTTTTTGGAATAATAGGATAATCATCCTGACTCATCCCTTTGATTTTAATTTTATGTTTTTCAGTTTTTATTTGGAATTCATCTTTAATTGTTTCCCCTTCAACAACCTCATCTTTAATATTACTTAAAAAACCATTAATAACTCTAACTGGAATAGTTATTCCGCCTTCTTTATTTATCTTAGCTCTAACGTGATTTTTAATAGCTATTTCTAGATTGGTTGAGGCTATAATTAATCTATTTTTATCAGTTTTTATTAAAATATTAGCTAAGATAGGTAAACTAGGTTGTTTTGATAAAATTCTTTCAACTTTAGAAATTGCATTTCTAAAATTTTCTCTCTTAATTGAAAATCGCATATATATAATTAATTATTATTATTTAAATATTATTACTATTTATTATAGAGCTTGTTTTTGTGGAAAAGTAGGTTTTATCTTTTATTGGAGCTAAAAATCTTGTTGATAACTCTGTTTAGAAAGCTGTTGAGAAAATTAAAAAACAGTGTGGATGAAAAGTTAACAAAGAATAGATAATTTTAAATTAATAGGTTATTAACAGTTTATGGATAGGTTGTTAATATTTTTTAAAAACAGTTTAATAATCATTATATTTTTCTCGAATAAATTTAATCTGATCTTGTAGAAATTTATTATCTTTTAATTCTTTGATAATTTTTTTATGAGCATACATTGCGGTCGAATGATTTTTTCCTCCTAAAAAAGTTCCAATTTCCGTAAAAGAAAGCTCCAAATCCTCCCTTAATAAATAAAAGGTTAATTGTCGTGGTTTAATAACGGTTTTTTTTCGACAAGACCCTAAAATTTCGGTAGTTTTGAGGTTAAAAAAATCAGCCACCGCTTTCACCACGGTCTTGGGAGTAATTCTGCTTTGACGATTACTGGAAATTAAATCTTCGGTTAAATCCACAACTTCTTTTAGGTTGGGATTGACGTTTCTTAATTGATAAGTAACTATTATTTTATTTAAAGCACCTTCTAGTTCACGAACATTGTGATAAATATTTTTAGCTAAATATTCAACAATTTCATCGTCTAAAACAAAATTTTTCTCCACCATCTTTTTTTTAATAATCGCCAAGCGAGTTTCTAGGTCTGGTTTACCAATATCAGCCATCATTCCCCCTTCAAATCTAGATTTAAGTCGATTTTCTAGGGTAGGAATAGATTTTGGAGGACGATCAGCGCTGATAATAATCTGTTTGTTTAATTGATATAAAGACTCAAAGACATGAAAAAATTCTTCCTGAGTCTTCTCTTTTTTAGACAAAAACTGAACATCATCAATAATTAACATATCTAATTGAATATATTCATTTTTAAACTCTTTAGCTTTGGAATTTTGAATGGCACCAATTAATTCATTAGCGAATCTTTCCATGCTTACGTAACGAACCTTAAAATCAGGATTTTGAGTTTTTACAAAATTACCAGTAGCTTGAATTAAGTGAGTTTTACCCAAACCAACATCTCCATAAATAAACAAAGGATTATAAGATTGGCCAGGATTTTTAGAAACGGACTGGCAGGCAGCATAGGCTAATTCGCTATTAGCTCCAACCACATAAGTTTCAAATTTATAGCGATGATTTAAACCAGAGTGAACTCGATTTCCAGCTGGATTAAAATCAGGAGTTTCTCGGAGATTTTCCTGGGGTTTTTCTTTTAAAATCGGTTTATTTACGATTGAATCGATCGATTTTTTTGGAAAAATAGGTGTTGTGGAAGACTCTAAAGAACAGGTCATTTTATTAATTTTTGGAAAATGTTTTCTTATAGAGTCTAGAATTATTTTTTGATATTTCTTTTCTAGCCATTCTTTAGCAAAAATATTAGGAACAATAACCACTAACCCGTTCTCGGTTAGCTCTTTTATGGCTGTATTTTTAAACCAAGTGGTAAAACTAGCCTTTGATAGAGAAATTTCCACCTCTCCTAAAACTGCCTCCCAAAGTTCCTGATTAGTCATCTTTTTTGTTTATAAATTGTTGACAACCTGAAATATTGTTTAAATAATACCTAACAAACAATAATTTCTCAATGGTTATATCTTGTCGATAAGTTGTTGAAAAAGATTATAGTATCATTACATTAATTGAAGAATAAGGCAAATTTTTAAATAAAAGGCTTTGTTTTTTTAAAACAGTTTTTTGTTAAAAAATAACGAAAAAAGCTTTCTTTACAAAATAAACAAAATGTGGTATAGTATGTTTCACGTGAAACAAAATTAGTTTATAAAGTCAGAAAGTTCGTAAAGTTTGAAAGTTTTTAAAATGAAAAGTCTGGTGCGTTTCACGTGAAACAAAATTAGTTTTTAAAGTAAAAAGTTTTAAATGTTTCACGTGAAACATTTTTAAACTTTACGAACTGCATCTTTTCACGTGAAACATACTTTACTTTCCAAGCTTTCAAACTTTACTAACTAAGCACGTTTCACGTGAAACATTTATTTATAAAATCAAATTTCTCTGCTTAGAAAAGTAGACTGTTTCACGTGAAACATCTTATGGTATTTTAATTTTTCTTTTAAATAAAGATTTTTTTAAATTTAATGAAATTTTTGTAACGTTTCACGTGAAACATTTTAGTAAATAGATTTTCGTTTTGGGTTTTTAAAAAATAACAATGTTTCACGTGAAACACTTTAAATTATTTTTTATTGTGGATAAGTTGTTTAAAAGGTTCATAAAAATAAAAAAAATAGTCTTTTAAACTAAAATTGTTTCACGTGAAACAATTTTTAAAGATTGGTTGGATTTTTCTTTTAAATAGGGCTTTAAGGAGTTTTATAAAATAAGTTTTTTGGTGGTTTTAAACAGCTTGCTGACAATAAAAAAACAAAAAATAAATATGTTTCACGTGAAACATATAATTTTTTTATAACAAACTTCTCTACTTTTGGTTTGTTGATGTTTTACGTGAAACATATTTAAAAAAATTAAAAAGCTGATTTTTTAAGAATTTAGTTTTTAAATTATTAATAAAACGTTTCACGTGAAACATCTGTTTACTCTTTACAAAACATCAATAATATTGTATAATAAATTGACTTTAATTTAAAAATGTGTTAAAAATTCCCATGGAGATGGGCCTGTAGCTCAATTGGTGGAGCGCTTCCATGGCATGGAAGAGGTAGTCGGTTCGATCCCGGTCAGGTCCACTTTTATTGAAATTTAAATATTTAGCACATTTTTTCGTCAAATCCTCCGTTACTTTTCAATGTACCATTTAGTACATTTCATACGCTACTCGGATTTTTCCTTGAACTGCACTTAAATATTTAAATCCCCACGTCTCACTTATTTGAAAGAGAAAAAGGAAGAAGAGAAGAAGAAAGTCCTCGTAGTTCAATGGATAGAACAAAAACCTCCTAAGTTTTAGATTCAGGTTCGACTCCTGGCGAGGACACTAATAAGTTAAAAGTCTAAAGTTAGAAAGCTCATAAAGTCTTTGTTTTTGAGTAAAAACCTTTTACTTTACAAACTTTTTAACTTTATAAACCAATACCATGAAATTTTTTATTCCGTTAAATTTGCTTAAAATAGTAGAGAAACTTGAAAACAAAAAATTCGAGGTTTTTGTAGTGGGCGGGTCAGTTCGAGACTTATTATTAGGGAAAAAACCAATAGATTGGGATTTAACTACTAATGCTCAACCAGAAGAAATTCTAGAGATTTTTCCAGAGGCTAAATACAAAAATGATTTTGGAACAGTTTTAATTCCAGAAAAGTATTTAAAAAGTCCGGTTGATGAAAAAAAAGGTGGTTTTTTTGAGATTACAACCTATCGAAAAGAAAGCCAATATCAAGACAAAAGAAGGCCTAACCAAGTGGTTTTTACTCAAAAATTAGAAGAAGACTTAAAAAGACGGGATTTTACGATAAACGCCATAGCTATGGGGATAAAGGATGTTGATAAGTTGTTGAAAAGGCCAATTTCCAAAGGTTTTACTGGAATTGAAGTAGAAAAAAGCGAAGTTGATTTCATTGATCAATTTCAAGGAGAAAAAGATTTAAAAAACAAGTTAATAAAAACAGTTGGTTTAGCAGAGGATCGGATTGGCGAAGATGCTTTAAGAATGATGAGAGCAATTCGTTTGGTGGTTCAATTAGGTTTTGAAATAGAAAAAGAAACTTTTCAAGCTATTAAGAAAAATGCGCAAAATTTAGAGTGTATTTCTCAAGAACGAATTAAAGATGAATTAGAAAAAATAATTTTATCTGAAACACCTTCCAGGGGGGCAGAGTTATTAGTGGAAACAGGTTTAATTAAGTGGATAATTCCGGAATTGGGAAAAACCATCGAAGTTGAACAGAATCATCATCATTATCATGGACCCTACAACACCGTTTATAAACATTTAATGGCCAGTTTGGATAAATGTCCTTCTAAAAAATTAGAAGTGCGCCTAGCCTCCTTTTTGCACGATATTGGAAAGCCAGAAACTAAAGAGGGAAGCGGTGTTGAATCTTCTTTTCATAATCATGAATATGCAGGGGCTCGAATTGTCAAGCAAATTATGGAAAGACTAAAATTTTCTCGAAATGTTATTGATAAAACGGTGCTTTTAGTTAAAAATCACATGTTTTATTATAATGTTGATGAAGTGGGGGAGGCGGGAGTGCGAAAAGTTATTAGAAAAGTGGGGCTAGAGAATATCAATGATTTAATTGATGTTAGGATTGCTGATAGATTGGGATCAGGAGTCCCTAAGGCGGTGCCTTATAAATTGCGCCATTTTAAATATATGGTGGAGAAGGTAAGTCACGATCCAATTTCAGTTAAACAATTGAAAATTAACGGAAAAGATTTAATAAAAGAACTAAGAATCAATCCCGGTCCACAAATCGGGGCTATTCTTGACGTTTTATTGGTAGAAGTGATTGAAGAACCAAAATTAAATAATTTGGAATATTTATTAAAGCGTTCCAAGGAATTAGCAAAAAAAGATTTAAAAACTATCAAAAAAGAAGCTCGACAGAAAATAAAAGAAACGCAAAAAGAAGAAGAACAAAGAATAAAAAAGCGGTATTACGTTGAGTAAGGAAGTTGACTTTTAGTTTAAAATCACTATATTTAAAGAGTAAGAAATACTGAAAATTGCCTCATTGCAGTTTTTAGTTTTATAGGGACCGTAGCTCAGTGGTAGAGCCGTCGGCTCATAACCGATTGGTCACAGGTTCGAATCCTGTCGGTCCCACAAAAAAATCAAATAAAAAAATAAAAAAACAACATGGATCATTTTGAATTAGCCCGACAATTTCCTAGAAAACATCACTATTTTGAAAAAAATCCTTCTGTGGGGTTTAAATGTTTAATTGCTAATCGAACCATTACCAATATTGGCACTGGTCTTTTTTCAATTTTTTTCCCAATTTTTCTTTATATAACTTTGGGAGAAAATATTCGATACTTAGCTTTTTATTATCTAGCTACTTATTTATTTTCGTTAGTTTTGGTCAGTACTTTTTATCATAGTCTTAATAAAATTGGCTTCAAACGAGCGATTGGGATTAGTACGTTAATTGGAGCTTTTTACTATTTAGCTATTTTCTTCTTAAAAGCGGAAAATAGTTTAATAGTTTTACCAATCATGGTTTTCTTAATCTCTCTCTGGCGGTTTCTTTATTGGATTCCTTATAATATTGATTTTGCCAAGTTTACTACCAAAAAAGATCGAGGAAAAGGAGTGGGATTAGTTGGGGCAATGCTGAGTTTTGTGGGTATTGTTACTCCAGTTTTAGCGGGTTTTGTTGTTGCTAGATTTGGTTTTAACCTTCTTTTTTTAGCGGGTATTTTAATTTTTCTTTTATCTTATCTTCCGTTAATTAAATTACCTCAAACTAAAGAACGTTTTTCTTGGAGCACTAGTCAGTTCTTTAAAAAAATAATAGCCAAGAAAAACAGAAAACTAGCTACTTTTTTCTTTTTAGATGGAGCAGAGGGAATTTTAGCGGCCTTTGTTTGGCCAGTTTTTGTTTATGAACTTTTACAAGGAAATTATTTGGAGATTGGAGCAATTTCATCTTTAGTGGTAATGGTAACGGCTATTTTACAGTTATTTGCTGGTAAAATTGTTGATAAGGAAAAAGGGCGAATGATTAAAACAGGGGGACTTTTTTATGCCCTAGGTTGGTTCTTGAAGATTTTTGCCATAACCGCTTTTCATGTCTTTATTTTTGATGCTTTTCATCGGTTTATGAGAGTTTTTTATCGAATCCCGTTGGATACGTTGGTTTTTGAAACCGCTTTTCGACAAAAACACTTTATTGACGAGTTTAATATTTTTCGACAATTTTGCTTGTTTTTTGGCGGATCTATAATGACAATTCTAATAATTTTACTTTCATTTTTTACTACCTCGATTAATTGGATTTTTATTTTTGGGACTATAACCGTTTTTATTATTAGTTTTTTTTATAAGAAAATTCAAGATTCTTTTATCTAATTATTTTATTATTTTAAGAGGGCTATATTTTAAAAGCGAGGTTTTTAAGCCTGGCTTTTTATGTTAAGATTATTTAACTTAAGAAGGGTATTTCTAATATAAATTTATGAAACCTTTAGCTGATTTAGCTAGGCCTACTAATTTTAATGAGTTTGTGGGGCAGGAAAAATTAATTGGAAAAACTAGTTTTTTGCGTCAAGTCATTGAAAATGACACTTTACCCTCAATGATTTTTTGGGGACCACCGGGAACAGGGAAGACTACTTTGGCTGGAATTATTGCCAAACAAACTAAAGCCGAGTTTGTAAAATTAAGTGCGGTTAGTAGCGGAAAGAAAGACTTGTTAAATTTAATTGAAAGAGCTAAGGCTGATATAAAATGGAATAAAAAAACCATTCTTTTTCTAGATGAGATTCATCGTTGGAATAAAGCTCAACAAGATGCTTTGCTTCCTTATGTTGAAGCAGGAACTATTATTTTAATTGGAGCGACTACTGAAAATCCTAGTTTTGAGGTTAATTCAGCGTTGGTTTCTCGAACTCGAGTTTTAGTTTTAAATAAACTAACTTCTAAAAATTTAGAAAAAATTCTCAAACAAGCGCTAAAAAAATCTTTTATAAAAAAAGCACCTCAAATTAAATCCGAAATTATTAAAATGATTGCCAAGCTTTCTAATGGAGATGCTCGAATGGCTTTAAATACCTTGGAAGCTTGTTTGAATCAAAATAAAAAAATAACCGCTGAATTAGTTAAGGAGGTTTTGCAAAAATCTCATCTCTATTATGACAAAAACGGAGAAGAGCATTATAATATTATTTCGGCTTTACATAAGTCAATGCGAGGTGGAGATCCTCATGCCTCAGTCTATTGGTTGGTCCGAATGTTGGAAGGTGGGGAAGATCCACTTTATATTGCTCGGAGGTTAGTAAGATTTGCTTCTGAAGACGTGGGTTTAGCGGATAATCACGCTTTAGTTTTAGCCAATAATGTTTATGATGCTTGTCATAAAATTGGAGTTCCTGAGTGCAATGTTCACCTGAGTCAATGTGTGATTTATTTAGCTAAAACTAAAAAAAGTATTTTAGCTTATGAAGTCTATAACCAAGCCAAACAAGATGTAATGAAATTCGGTAATCTTCCAGTTCCTCTTGTAATCCGTAATGCTCCGACTAAATTAATGAAAAACTTAGGCTATTCCAAAGGCTATAAATATACGCCCAAGGAAGATAGTTCTGGTCAGCAATATTTACCAGATAAATTAAAAAATCGAAAATATTTTTAAAAAGCAATAAAAATAAATTATGCAAACAGGGACTGATTTTATTGGAATAGGGGTCTGTTGGTTTTGTCATGATGGACAGGGAAATTTTGTGATGCAAAAAAGAGGAAGAAATTGTCGAGATGAGATAGGAAAATGGGATACCGGAGGAGGAGCTTTAGAATTTGGAGAAGAAATTGAAGATCGTTTACGAACAGAAATCAAAGAAGAATTTGGAGCAGGAGTTTTAAAAGCAGAATATCTAGGTTTTCGAAATGTTAAACGAAAAATCAATGGACAAAAAACCCATTGGCTAGCTTTAGATTTTAAAGCCTTAGTTGATCGGAAAAAAATTTCTAATCAAGAACCCCATAAATTTGATGAAATTGGCTGGTTTAATTTTAGTAATCTTCCCAAGCCACTTCATTCTCAATTACCAAAATTTTTTAAAAAATATAAAGAAAAATTAGTTTAAAAGCTTTAATTTTAAAGAAAAAGTCTTATCTGATTATTTTTATCGCTCTTCCTTCCACTAAAGCCAAAGATATTTTTTTATAAGCAGAGGTTAAAATTCTTTGAAAAGTGCTTTGAGAGGTTTTCATAATTTGAGCAGCTTGAATTTGATCTAAGTTTTTTAGATTTTTCAATCTCAAGGCCTCTAATTCTTCTATGGTAAGTTCTATTTTCTTTAAAAGTTTCAAGGGTACTCCACGGGGTTTGAAGTAGGTTGTTTGAGGATTAAAATTAATTTTACGACATAGTCTAGGTCTAGGCATAATTAAATATAAAGAATTAATCACAAATCCCGCCTACAGCGGGATTTGTTGACAAAATTATTTAGACAAACTTCTTCTTTCTTGATTTCTCAAAGGAGTATTTCTTTGATTTTGTCTTAAACCTTGTCCCTGACCCCTGTTTTGTCCTTGTGTTTTTCCAAGATCAGAAAAATTTTCATTAGTTTGGGTATCGTCATTTTTACAACGTCCCAATCCTCTTCCTGTCTTAGCTCCCTTACCTTGAGGTCCGGTTTGATCTAAATTAGGCATAATTTTTTAATTAATAATTATATTCTCAAATAATTTTGTTGAAATGGTCGGCAACCATTACTATAATGAGTATATACCCAAAACTAAATAAAGTCAAGACTACTTTTTGAAAAACCTAAAATTTATTAGAAAACCTAAGAATCCGAAGCTAATAAAAAAATCCGCTAAATTAAATATAGGAAAAGTTAAAATTGAAAGGTAATCAACTACGCAACTAATCAATAGGCGATCTATTAGATTGGACAAAGTACCGGACAAAACTAACAGAAGAAAAAAGTTTTTGAATTTATAAATCAAAAATAATAAAATAATTAAAGCCAACAACCAACCCAACCAAAAAAAAAGAGCAGGCAAAGAAAGACCTAGGGATAAATTGGGATTACAAACAATAACCGAAAAAACCTTCCAATTAGGTAGGTTTTCGTGAATAGCTAGATATTTAAAAAATTGATCTAGCCAAATAATTGAAATAATAATGATTATTCCAATCATTTTTTTATTGGCATTCCACACAGTCTGGAGCGGACGGATAAATTTCCAAGCGTTTAATGGGAATATTTTTTTCACATTTTTCACATTTTCCATAAGTTCCATTTTCTATTTTTTTAAGAGCCAGAATAATTTTGTCTAGTTCTTTTTCTAGAGATTCAGTTACCCCAAGATTAGCTGTGTAATTTTCAACTTCGCTGGCATTATCTTCCCGTTCTCGACCGTAGTCTTCGAATTCAGCTTTATAATCGCCATCAGAATCTTGGCTGGCAATTTTCCGAAGTTCTAGTTCGATTCGATTTTTTTCTTCAATTAATTTTTCTTTAAATCGATTTGTATTTTCTAACATCTTATGAATTTTATTTTTTAAATATATTAAAGTAATAAAATCTTAGCACATTTGAGTTAATCAGGTCAATTGTTGTTGAAGTTAGAATAAAAGAGTTTACAGAAAGCAGATTTTAGTTTAAAGTAACAATTAAGCAAAGACTAGGAAAAGGTTATCGCCTTGGAGTCGCGAAAAGAACCTAAAAGATATAATCAAAATATTTTTTAGTATTAGAATTCGTCGGTTTGGCCCGTAATCGTCAATAATGAAGGACTGCTTAGGCAGTTGAAATAAGGTGGTACCACGGCAAGCGTCGTCCTTAGAGAAATTATTTAAAATAATTTCTAGCGGATTGCTTGCTTTTTTATTTTATAAATTAAAATTAACAGTATGTTTAAAAAGGTTAGTCCTAAAAAAAATTATGCTGAAATGGAAAAAGAAGTTTTAAGTTTTTGGAAAGAAAAGAAAATTTTTCAAAAATCAGTAGAAAATCGTCCAATTGATAAAACTTATAGTTTTTACGATGGTCCTCCTTTTATTACTGGAGTACCTCATTATGGAACTTTATTATCATCAATTGTTAAAGATTGTATTCCTCGTTTTTGGACAATGAAAGGTTTTAGAGTGGAGCGACGTTGGGGTTGGGATTGTCATGGTTTACCAGCCGAAAATATGGTGGAAAAAAAATTAGGAATTAAAAGCAAAAATGAAATTGAAAACGTAGTAGGGGTTGATAAATTTAATCAGTCTTGTTTTGCAGAAACTTCTAAAATTGCTGATGAATGGGAAAATGTTATTGATCGAATTGGTCGATGGGTGGAATTTAAAGGGGCTTATAAAACCATGGATAATGATTATATGGAATCGGTTTGGTGGGCTTTTAGCCAGCTTCATAAAAAAGACTTAATTTATGAAGATGTGCGAGTTTCTTTGTATTGTCCGAGATGTTCCACTCCTTTGAGTAATTTTGAAATTGCCATGGACAATAGTTATCAAGAAGATAAAGATCCTTCGGTTTATGTAAAATTAGAATTAGAAGATGAGCCTAATAAATTTATGTTAGTTTGGACTACTCTCGCTTGGACTTTACCCGGAAATATTGGGTTGGCAATTGATAAAAATCTTGATTACGTCGAAGTAAAAATTAAAGAACAAAATCAAGAAAATATTAAAAGTAAAGCAGCCATTTTTTTTGATTCAAATGAAATTTATATTATTGCCAAAGAATGTTTAAAGGCGTTAGATGCAGAGTATGAAGTGTTGAGAGTTTTTAAGGGAGAAGAATTAGTTGGAAAAAAATACAAACCTTTATTCAAGCATAATATTAAAAAAGGTTATCGGGTTATTGCCACAGATTATGTTAAAAAGGACAGTGGAACAGGAATTGTTTCAATCGCTCCGGCTTTTGGAGAAGAAGATTTTGAAGCAAGAAATAAATATGATTTACCAATTATTATAAATGTTGATGAGGAGGGAAAATTTATTGATGGAGAATGGCAAGGTGAACAGGTTTGGGAGGCTAATTTTAAAGTTGTTAGCTGGCTTAAGGACCACAATCTACTTTATCGAAAAGAAAATATTACCCATAGTTATCCTCATTGTCATCGGTGCAGCACTAAATTAATTTATAAAGCTCAGCCAGCTTGGTTTGTTAATATTGATAAAATCCGACAAAATTTAATTAATAAAAACCAAAATGTCAATTGGTTCCCGGATTATTTAAAAGAAGGTCGATTTGGCAAGGGATTAGAAAGTGCTCCCGATTGGAATATTTCCAGGGATCGTTACTGGGGAACGGCCATGCCGGTTTGGAAATGTGAGGACAAAGAATGTGGAGAAGTCAAAATTATTGAATCTTATCAAGAGCTAGAAGATCTTTCTGGAAAGCGTTTAGAAAATTATCATCGACCTCAAATTGACGAAGTAACCTTTACTTGTTCTAAATGTGGAAGAAAAATGCAACGGATTTCTCAGGTTTTTGATTGTTGGGTGGAATCCGGTTCGATGTCTTTTGCTCAATTTCATTATCCTTTTGAAAACAAAGAGTCATTTGAAAAAAGTTTCCCGACCAATTTTATTTCAGAGTATATTGGACAAACTAGAGCTTGGTTTTATGTAATGCATGTGATGGCAGTGGGAGTGTTTGATTCAGAGGCCTATAGAAATGTTTTAACTACTGGTGTAATTGCTGGAGAGGATGGGCGGAAAATGTCTAAATCTTTTGGAAATTATACTGACCCAATGGAAGTTTTAAATAAATACTCAGCCGATGCCTTGAGATTCTATTTACTGTCATCTCCGCTAATGAATGCTCAGAACTTAAATTTTTCTACGGAAGCAGTAGCTGATATTCAAAATCGATTTCTAGGAACTCTTTGGAATAGCTATTCTTTTTTTGTTTTATATGCCAATGTTGACAAGTGGCAAATGGAAAAATTTAGTTTAAAGGAAATTCTAGAAAAAGGTAATGTTTTGGACAAATGGTTATTGGCGGAATTAAATCAATTAATTCAAGAAGTTAATCGAGGGTTTGAAAATTACTCCATAGTAAAGTCAACCAAGAGCCTAGAGAGGTTTGTGGACAATCTATCTAATTGGTATATTAGACGTTCCAGGAGGCGATTTTGGAAGAGTGAGAGCGATATTGATAAGCAGTTAGCATATCAAACTTTGTGGTATGTTTTGACTGAGCTATCAAAAATTCTAGCTCCCTATTGTCCTTTTATCGCTGATGAGATTTTTAAAAATTTAACCGGTCAAGATTCGGTTCATTTAGAAAATTTTCCAGAAACTAACAAAGCTTTATCAAACGAAAAAATTAGCTTAGAAATGGAAAAGGTTCGAAAAATGATTGAAATGGGATTGTCACTAAGAGCGGAAAATGGGATTAAGGTTCGACAACCGTTAGATTCTTTAGTTGTTAATAGTAATAAATTAGATGAAGCTTTGGAAAAACTTTTGATAGAAGAAGTAAATGTCAAAAAACTATTTTATAAAGAAGTCGGCAAAGAGTTAGCCTGGAAAGAAATCGATGATGTTAAAGTAGGTTTAGACATTAAAATAAGCCCAGCGCTTAAAGCTGAAGGTAATATGCGAGATTTAATTAGACAACTTCAACAAGCCCGGAAAGAAGCTGATTTTGAAATTGATAATCGAATTATTCTTTATCATGAAGAGCAAGAATTATTTGAAAAATTTGCTTCAGAAATAAAATTAGAGGTTTTAATCAAGGATTTGTTAGTAGTTCAAAAAGAGCCTGATAACTTTGATTATAAAAAAGAGGTTAAGATTGATGGTAGTCAATTTAAAATTTGGTTGAAGAATTAGCGAAAAAACTTAGTTTGCTTTGAAAAAAATAGAGCATCTTGATGGTGCTTTGTTTTTTTATTGACTAATAATAGTTTGTTGTTCGAGTGAGAATATAAAATTAAATAATAAAAAAAGACCCTGGCTGGGTTTTTATTTTTCTCCGATGTTTTAGGATATCCGTTTAATTGATATCCGGGGCGCTAAAGCCCTAGTTTTATAAGTGGCTTAGCGCCACCGGAGTACCGACTTCAATTCATTTTATTATAACTAAAGTCGATTGTTATGCTTCGTTGAGCATAAAATTTAATTTCTTCTACCGTCTTATGGATTTATTTTTTAAATCCGTTTTTTATTTTTGTTTTTAATGGGTTCTTTTGTTTTTGTTTTTGTAAATTTCAGACAGCTAGAAGGTTTCAATCGTGAATAGGGGGACATCACGATTGAAACTTTCTAGCTGTCATTAAGACAGTAAAAATATTCTTTTAAAAGGAACTAAATTTTGTAATTTCTTGATTACAGTACTATTATAGCATTTTTTAGACCTCTGGTCAATCAGAAAATTATTAGCTAATCAGAGAGAAAAAACCTAAAGTGGAAGAGTTTCTGCTTCAAGTTCACTGGAATTTTCTAATGAACTTTCTTTGATTGTTAAATCTTTTATTAACTCCAGGGCCGTTTCCTTAGAGGTGGTTAGAATCAAATACTCATTATTAGCTATTCCCCAATCAACAGATTTATTACTAGCGCCTTCTGTAAAGTTGTAATATCGAATACCTTCGATAATTCCGCTTCCTTGAAAGGCTAGAGGTTCATCTTGTAAGATGAAAGTTTCATCAACAAACAAAGGCTTAAGTAGTTCTGGTAATCTGTATTCATTATTTTCTAAAAAAGAAGATGGCTCCGTGGACTCCTCTTTAATTTTTAGAATCAAACTAATTTTTAAAATATTTTCTTGAGAATAAAGAGAAATCCAGCTGGTCTCTAGTTTAGATAAAATTTCTTCAGGAAATTGAATATCTAAAAGTGCTAGTAATTCAGTAGAGGACAATAGAATCTCATCTTTTTTAATTCTATAATAATCTCCAGTATTATTTGATAATAAAACCTTTTGTCCTAACAATAAAGATGTTAAATCTATTTCTGTTCCAAGGGTTAGGATTTTACTGTTTTCTAATTTTTCAGGAAGAGGTTTTTTTTCGATTGCTAAAGTTTTCGATTGAATTATTTCTGGTGATGTTTCGGTAATTGGGAGGGTGGAATTGGATTTTTGAGTGGAATAAAAATAATAAACACCAGCAAAAACAGCCGTTAAAGAAACAAAAAGTAGAACTATTAATAATTTACTATTCAAAAAAGATTTATTATTTGATTTTTTTTCTAAAATAGGAGATGAAGGTTTTGAAGCAGACCCCTTGAGTTTTTTAGTCTTTAAAGTTTTATCAGGAGATTGGTTATAAACATTATCTGGATTGGGTTTTAATTCCTTTAAAAAAGGATTAACAACTTCTTTTTGAACGGTTTCTTCTTTAATTTCTGTTTTATCCTTTGTTTTATCCTCAACAATCTTTTTTTCATTAGATAAATCAAAAGAAGATTTTGCAAACCCTTTGTTTTTTAGATCTGCTTCCATTGTTTTAATAGAGTAATTGATTTTTTCAGAAGAATTTTTATTAAGGCCTTCTGAATTCTCGTTTTCTTTTTGCATTTTTTCGGGGAGGCTTTAGGTTTTTTTGCGATTAAAAATATAAACGAAAAAATACCACCAAGGAGCTCCCAATTATTTTTTATATTTGAAATAATTATAACACAATTATGTTTTTTAAAACACTTTTTATTTTTATTCTCTAATTAGACTTATACGTCCTTGTTTATCAAGTTCCTTAACTTTAACTTTGATAATCTCATTTACCTTAAGATGTTCATTTATATCAGTTACTCGTTCTTTAGCAATTTGAGAAATATGAAGAAGTCCGTCTTGTCCGGGTAGTAGTTCAATAAAAGCGCCAAAATCCATAATTTTGACTACTTTTCCTTCGAAAACTTCACCGGCTTGAATTTCACGAGTTAGATTCTCGATCCATTTTTTAGCAGCTTCGCCAGAAATTTGATCAACGGCTGTTACAAAAATAGTCCCGTCATCTTCGATGTCAATTTCAGCTCCAGTTTCGTCAATAATTTTGTTGATTATTTTTCCGCCCGATCCAATTACATCTCGAATTTTATCAGGATTAATTTTAATGGTGATAATAGAGGGTGCATAGCAAGACAATTTTTTCTTAGGCTCAGCAATAACTTTTTCCATTTCAGCTAAAATTCCCAGTCTGTTTTTCTTAGATTGAGTTAATACTTCTTTGGTAATAGCTAAGTTGATTCCATCGATTTTAACGTCTAATTGAATCGCATTAATTCCATCTTTAGTTCCGGCAATTTTAAAATCCATATCACCCCAGTGATCCTCAGGTCCCTGAATATCAGAAAGAATTTTATAATTAGAATTTTTGATCACAATTCCTATGGCTAGTCCGGCCACTGGTTTTTTAAGGGGTACACCTGCATCCATTAAAGCTAAGGTTGAACCGCAAGTAGAAGCCATCGAAGAAGATCCATTGGAAGATAAAACCTCACTAACTACTCGAATAGTATAAGGAAAACTTTCTCGAGAAGGAAGCATTGGGAGAATCGCTTTTTCAGCTAAAGCTCCGTGTCCAATCTCTCTCCGTCCTGGTCCTCTTAAAAATCTAACTTCACCAACACTATAGGGGGGAAAATTATAATGATGCATATAATGTTTTTTGCTTTCTTTTTCCATTGTATCTACTAGTTGTTCGGCTCCTGGAGCTCCAAGAGTGGTAATGCTTAAAGCTTGAGTTTCACCTCGATTAAACAAAGCAGAGCCATGAGTTCGGGGAAAAAGATCTACTTTACAGGAAATTTCTCGAACCTCGTCTAAGGCTCTACCGTCAGGACGTTGATTTTTTTCTAAAACTTTTTCATGAAAAACATCATTTAAATATTCATCTAAAATAAAAGCAATTTCAGCTTTTTTAGTTTTTAATTCTTCTGGGTCGCTAAATTTTTCTTGAGCGTATTGATCTAACATTTCTTTAATTTCTTTCATTTTCTTCTTTCCAGTTTCTTTATCGGAAGTATATAAAGCGCTAGTAGCTTCATTCTTTTTTAATAATTCAATTATTTCTTGAGTAAATTCAGGAGTGGCCGCTGTTGTTGCCACCGTTTGTTTTTCTTTGCCAATTTTTTCAATAATCTCTTTTTCAAATTGGGTAATCTCTCTGATTGTTTTTTGTGCTATTTCAAAAATAGTCTGAGCATCATCTTCAGAGCACTCATTGGCATCAGCTTCAATCATATTAATTTTGTCTTCGGTTCCAGACACTAGGAAATCAACTCTAGTTTCAGGATTGTTGGGATTTTCTATTATTTTTACGGCTGCTACTGGACCATTCCAAGGAATATCAGAGATTCCTAAAGCCAAGGAAGCAGCAATTACTGCTAGATTAGCAGGCGGATTTTTTTCATCATAAGAAAGAACAGTGGCAATAACTTGAACTTCATTTCGCATGGTTTGATTAAAAAGAGGTCGGATTGTTCGATCTATTAAACGAGAAGTTAAAACCGCATCGTCAGAAGGACGAGCTTCTCTTTTAATAAATCGTGAACCGTTAATTTTCCCGCTAGCATAAAATTTTTCTTCATATTCTACCATTAAGGGAAAGTAATCAATCCCGGTCGCTTTATTATTACTTATAGTTGCATTAGCCATTATGACAGTATCACCATATTGGACAGTAACACTCCCGTTGGCTTGTTGAGCAAAAGTTCCTGTTTCTACAATTAAATCCTGACCATTAATTTCCTTAATAAATTTTTGTTCTTGCATAAAGATTGTTTTGATTTGCAGACCATAAGCTCAGAATTCTTTGTTATCTAATAAAGAATTCCCTCGGAACTATTTCAAGATAATTCCCAACTTAGACGTCTACAAATCAATGATTATTTTGTTAGATTAATAAAAACATTTTCAATTATATTGATTCGACAGCTTTTCAACAATAACATTTTAAATTTTTGAAGTCAATTAGAAAGACGTTTGAAAAGCCTTATTTGAAAGAAAAAACTCTTTACAGTAGTAAAAAAATATGTTAGTTTGTCATAAGTTATTGCAAATATTTTGCAAAACATTTTTATAAATCTCTCATACTTGAACCTCAGCTTTCCTGTTTATTAATTTAAATTAAATAAATTTAGCTGGTTCAAAGGCTTAAGTAGAGGAATCAAGGTAAACATTAAAAATTTCAAGATGACAAACGAAGAAACGAAAGAAGAAGTTGCAAAAAAAGTGGTAAAAGAAAAAAAGAAAGCTGTTCTTTCAGTGGCAGAGTTATTGGAAAACGGAGTACATTTTGGTCATAAAAAATCTACTAGAAATCCTAAAATGGACCCTTATATTTTTGGAATCAGAAGAGGCGTTAATATTATTAATTTAGAAAAAACTGCCCAGAAATTTCAAGAAGCTCTAGATTTTGTAGAACAACTGGTTGAAAAAAATGGAAATATTATTTTAGTTGGAACCAAAAAACAAGCCAAACTATTAATAAAAGAAGTGGCCGATCAAACAGGATTGGCTTACGTTAATGAAAGATGGATTGGTGGAACTTTTACTAATTTTAAAGTTATTTCAAAAAGATTAAAGTATTTAAAAGAGCAAAAAGAAGCCATTCGAGAAGAAAAGCTTTCCCATTTGACTAAGCTAGAAAAGAATCGACTTGGTAAAGAAGTTAAAAATATGGAAACTCGGATGGGAGGACTTTTAGGAATGACTCAATTACCTGAAGCGATCTTTGTTTTGGACATCGAGAAGGATTTAACAGCTGTAAGGGAGGCTCGAAAGCAAGGAATCAAAATAATTGCTTTAGTCGATACTAATAATAATCCTGATAATTTGGATTATTTTATTCCAGCTAATAATGATGCTTTATCTTCCCTGCGTTATATTTTAGAGATTTTTTCTCAAAAAATTCAAAAAGCTCAAAAGAAAAATATTTCTAGACAAGATTAGCCATACAATTATTTCTAATATAAATTAAGGTTTACTTTTATGATAAAAACAATAAAAGAAATTAGAGAGGAAACTGGGGCTGGAGTAGTTGATATAAAAAAAGCTTTAGACGAAGCTAAAGGTGACAAAGAAGCAGCTAAAAAAATTCTTAAAGAAAAAGGTTTAGAAAAAGCTGATAAGAAAAAAAATCGATTAGCTAAAGAAGGTTTGGTTGGTTTCTATGTTCATTCTGACGGCAAACAAGCGGCCATGATTAAAATTTATTGCGAAACTGATTTTGTGGCTCGAAATGAAGATTTTAAACAATTAGCCCGAGATTTAGCTATGCAAGTAGCCGCTATGGACCCAACGGCTCTTAATAAAGAGGATGTTCCAGATGAAATCATTGCTGAACAGCAAGAATTTTGGGAAAAAGAATTAGCAGAAGAAAAAAAACCTGAAAATATTAAAAAGAAAATATTAGAAGGAAAGGAAAATAAATTTCGATCAGAAAGAGCTTTAATGTCTCAAAATTTTATTAAAGAACCAGATAAAACCGTCGATACTCTAGTAAAAGAAAAAATTGCTAAGTTAGGAGAAAATATTGAAATTAGTGAATTTATTAAATTGGAGATTTAATTAGTAGGCCCCCCTTATGATAGTCAAATTTTTTGGATGGGATCAACCTAAGAATATTAATAGCGATCTTGATGCCGTTAATAATGGGGATATTTTAGCCGTTGATCACGATTGGGGAGGTGTTTATTTAGCTAAGGTTTTATTAACTAAACAAGATATAGAAAGGGAAGAAATAACCGGAAAAGCTTTACGTAAAGCTACTGATGAAGATTTGAAAAAAATTTGTCAAAACAAATCCATAGAAAAAAAAATATTAATCGAGATAAAAAAACAAATTAGAGTTAATGGTTTGGCAATGAAAATTTTTGAAACTAGATTGAGTATTGATGAAAAGTGCTTAGTTGTTGCTTTTGTGGCAGAAGGAAGAGTCGATTTTAGAAATGTGGTTAGAGAATTGTCTAATAAATACAAAAAAACTTTTCGTTTTCAACAAATTGGTTCTCGAGATGAAGCTCGACAACTTGGAGGTTATGGAATTTGTGGCAGAGAACTTTGTTGCAGAAAATTTCCAGGTAGTTTGAAAAGTATCACCACTGAAATGGCTCGTTGCCAAATGGTTTCTCACAGAGGAACAGAAAGAATTTCGGGCGGGTGTGGTCGTCTAATGTGTTGTTTAGGATTTGAATTTGATCAATATGAAGAATTGCTTAAAAAACTTCCCAAAAAAGGTGATAAAATTAAAACTGAAGGGGGAGATGGAATTGTTATTGATTTAAATCCGATCATGCAGGAGGTAAAAGTTAAAATGAAAGACCATAGTATTGTTAGTGTTAAAAAAGAAGATTTAAGGTAAGCGTTTATTTTTAGGAAATTAATAATTATAAAAATAAAATGTTTAATATAATTTTTCCAGTTATCATTTTTATTAGTTTAGCAATAATTGTTTTTATTGTTGGGAAGCATTTGCCAGAGTTTGTTGATATTAAAAAAGGAGAAGAGAGCCAAGTTAAAAAAAGTAAATATTTCAAAAAACTATTTAAGGTAACTTTTGACGGAATTAAATCTTTTTTAGTATGGTTGACGGAGTATATAATTAAAGGGATTAAAAATTTTTTAAATTTAATTCAATCTTGGATAGCTGCTAATAAAAGAAAAGAAAAAAAAGAAGATTTATTTGAAGGCATTGAAGAGAGAACTTTAGAAGAAAAAGACAGTTTTTTAAAAAAAATTGCTAGAAAAGAAGATACAAAAGAAGAATTAAAAAAGGAAAAAAGAGAAACAAGGCAAAAAATTAAGAAGAATTTTTTTGTTGATTTTAAAAATAATCTTAAAGAAAAAATATTAGAGAAGAAACGTCAAAAAATAAATCAAGTTTTTCAGGAAAATGATTATAGTGAAGATGATAACAGTCAATTTTCTGATGGAATTGTTAAAATTCATGAAAAAATAAAAAATGATAATATCCAAAAGAAAAATTTAATAAAGGAAGTTGTTGAAATTAAAAAAAATCAAACTGAAAAAATGAATTTAGATGAAGAAATCGGTGTGGATAGAAATATTTTAGAAAAAAAATTGATTAACAAGATTGGTCAAAACCCAAGAGACAAGGAAGTGTATCGTCAATTAGGAGAACTTTATCTAAAAATGAAAAATTATATTGATGCAGAAAATTGTTATAAACAAGTTTTAAGAATTGCAGTTAGAGATGTTGACGCCAAAAGAAAAATAGAAAGAATTAAATTACTAAAGAGAGCCAAGCAGAAATAATTTTTTAAAAAATGTCAAAAATATTTTAAAGCCGTGATAGCTCAGTTGGTAGAGCACATCCATGGTAAGGATGAGGTCTCGGGTTCGATTCCCGATCTCGGCTCAAAACTTGTAGTTTTTAAAGAAGGGAATCGAAGGGAGCGAGAGAAGGTGATTCACCGCAGTAAAGAGCTTTCGGTGCCCCGAGCCCGCCTGTCGACGAGGCAGGGAAGCACTTAATGAGCGTAAGCCGATAGACGCAATGTGAGTTTAGTGGCTTGACGCCGAATCAATCTCGGTTCAAGGGTTGATTTTTATCAGAAAAGAGAGTATAGTTTATTTTGTTGTTTTTATTTCAGGGTCGGTAGCAAAGCGGTCAAATGCACCTGACTGTAAATCAGGCGTTGTAATGACTTCGGAGGTTCGAATCCTCCCCGGCCCACAAAAAACATCGCAGATGTTTTTTTGAGTCCGAGGAGGATTCGAAAGACGGAGGCGCAAGATTCCGAGCTAGCGAAGAATTAAAGAGAGAGTGCCGAATCTGGGCAGAAAGCACTTAATGAAAACGAGCTGAAAGCGAAGTTTAAGTTTAGTGACTTGACGCCGAATCCCCAGTCCACAAAGATTTGTGATTTTAAAATAATTAATTAAAATTTTTCTAAAAGATATCCGAAATATCTTTTCGATTAAAAATAATTTATTATAGAGGCCACCTTAGCTCAGCTGGTAGAGCAACCGCCTTGTAAGCGGTAGGTCGTCGGTCCGATTCCGACAGGTGGCTCATTGTAACTTCTTTTTGAGGTTATTTTTTTTAAAATTAATCTATGTTAGAATACTTGTGTTAACGATAAATGTGTTGGGGAATTATACATTTAAAATTTGAATAAATTAATAATGAGAAAAGGTAAACTCTGGAAAGGAAAAAATAATATTGGTGTTATTATAATTCAAGGCTGGACTTCCTATTTGCGTCAAATTGATCCATTAGCTAGGGTTCTCAACGCTAGGGGTTATTGGGTTTATGCTCCTATTTTATCAGGGCACAATTCTAGTCCTGAGAAATTAGAAGGAGTGACTTGGACAAATTGGAAAAAAGACACTATAGAGGCTATAGATAAATTTAAAAAAGAGAATACTTTTCGGAAAATTTTTGTAGTAGGTGTTTCTTTCGGAGGTAATTTGGCGATATTAGCCAGTCGAAAAAGAAAAATAGATGGAGTTATTTTGATTAGTACTCCTATTTTTTTTAGAGATCATTATTGGACAATTTTGACTGCAAAATTTCTTTCTTATTTTAAAAAGAATATGCAGAAGAAATACCCGAATGGATTAGTTGATAATCCTAAAAAACCTGAAGTTTATAATTACTTTCCAATTAAAAGTTCCCTGGAATGTTTCAAGTTAATTAAAAAAAGTCGCAAAGTCTTAAGTAATATTGATATACCGTTTTTTATAATCCAAACCAATAAGGACTATTTAGTAGCCCCGTATTCTCCCTGGTTGATGTATAATAGAATTAAATCTACTGAGAAAAGTTTATATTGGATGGATGCTGGAGAGGGTGTTCATATCGATTTTGAAACTAATCCAGAGAAATATGGTGAGGTGATAGACAATTTTATTAATAATATTAAGAAAAAATAGTTTATGAAAATCGGTTTTTTCACTAATACTTATTTTCCAATTTGTTATGGCTCAGTAATCTCTATTGAATCTTTCAGAAAAAATTTAGAAAAACTGGGGCATGATGTTTATGTTTTTGCTCCAAGTCATCGAGATTACGAAGATGAAGGGGAGAAGATATTTAGATATCCCTCGTTTCTCTTTCGTTATAAAATTGATTATCCAGTTTCGATTCCGATAAGCTCTTTTATCAACAAGAAAATAAAAGAGCTAGATTTGGATATAATTCACGTTCATCAACCTTTTTCTTTAGGAAGAGAAGGTTTAAAATTTGCTCGAAAATTAAACATTCCAGTAGTTTTTACTTATCATGCTAAATATGAAGATTATGTGCATTATGTGCCTTTTTTGCCTGAGCATTTATTAGCTGATTTAGTGAAAAAAGAAGCGGTTAATTTTGCTAATAAATGTGATTTGACCATAACACCTTCAGAAGGAATCAAAAAAGTCATTCAAAGAAGAGGGGTAAAAAAGGATTTAATTAAAGTTTTACCCACAGGAATTGACTGCGAGAGTTTTGAAAAAGGAGACCGAGAAAAAATAAGAGAAAAATACAAAATCAAAAAAGATGAAATTTTATGCTTGAATATTGGTCGAGTTAACGAAGAAAAAAACTTGACCATGTTGCTTATGGCAGTTCGGGCTGTAATTTTAGAAAATTCAAAAATAAAGCTAATGTTTATCGGGGAAGGTTTTTTAAAAAATGGATTATTGGAAATGGTTAAAAAGTGGGGTATAGAAAAGCAGATTATTTTTACTGGATTTATAAAATATAAAGAAGTTAAAGATTATTGGCAAGCAGCCGATATCTATTTGCAAACATCCAAATCAGAAACTCAAGGAATTACAATTTTAGAAGCTATGGCGGTAGGGTTGCCGATTGTAGCTGTGAAAGCCACTGGAACGGAAGATTTTATTGTGAATAATAAAAATGGTCTTTTAACCAAAAACCAAACTGAAGATTTTGTAGAAAAAATCAAATTTTTATTAAAAAATCCTTTGGCAAAAAAAAGAATGGCTGTTCAAGCCAAGAAAGATGCTAAAAATTTTAGAGAAATAAATCAAACCAAAAAACTTGAAGCTATATATGAAGAATTAATTAAATAGTTGTACCATCTTCAATTAACCACTACTAATCCAAGTCTTGAAAACTTGAACTGCGACTTTGAAAAAAATATTCTATGCCTGCTTGCCGGCCCGCTTCGCCGAATCGAGGCGAGTAGGTGGGTATCTATGGATACACTTTCATATTTTTTTCTTCGTCTCGTCTAAAATTTTCTGTGACTTAATGGATATTGATTAATTGAAAATGGTATTAATATTAACTTATTCAAAGTGAATTTTTTCCGACAAAAGGTCGGATTTATTTTTTAATAAAGCAAATTTTTTAAAAGTAGGATCGTGACTCAATAGGCTTTGGGCATAAAGACGAGCCGATTGAATTAATTTTACGTCCGATAAACTTTCCATAGCAATGTCGGGATTTCCTGATTGAAGCGTGCCTAAAAATTGACCTGGACCTCGAAGTTTTAAATCTTCTTCGGCGATTTTGAATCCGTCGTTGGTTTTTTCCATAACTCTTAGACGAGTAGTACTCTCAGAAACATTATCGGAAGTGAATAGAAAACAATAAGATTGATCCTGACCTCTTCCTACTCGACCTCTAAATTGATGTAATTGGGCTAAGCCAAATCGTTCAGCTCCTTCAATTAGCATTAAAGTAGCGTTGGGAATATCTATTCCAACTTCTACTACTGAAGTTGAAACTAAAATGTCAATTTTTCCTTCTTTGAAACTTTTCATAACTGCGCCTTTTTCTTTAGGTTTCATTTTACCATGAAGAAGTCCCAGGGAAAAATTTGGAAAAATTTGTTTTTGAAGTTTTTCAAATTCTTCTTTGGCTGATTTAACTTCGCTTATTTTTGAAGATTCTTCAACTAAGGGACAAATAACAAAAACTTGCTTAGTTTTAACGACTTGTTGAGCAATAAATTGATAAATCTGTTCTCGTCCTTGAGGAGAAATAACTTTGGTAATAATTTTTTTCTTACCTTTGGGGTATTCATTAATAATTGAAAGATCTAGATTACCAAAAATGGCCAGAGAAAGAGTCCGAGGAATTGGAGTGGCAGTCATAGTCAACAGATGGGGGAGGGTTTTTTTACGATCACTAATTTTCATAGTATTTTGTTGTAAAAAAGAGCGTTGTTTAACACCAAAACGGTGTTGTTCGTCAATTATGGCTAAGGCTAAATTTTTAAAACTAATTTTATCTTGAATAATGGCATGAGTTCCAATAATCAAATCAATTTCACCCGATTTAATTTTTTCAGATAATTTAGCTTTGGAAATTTTCTTATTATTTATTTTACTTAAAGATCCAGTCAAAAGACCAATTTTAAACTTATATTTTTCTAATAATTTGTTGATTTCGGTATAATGTTGAACTGCCAGCACCTCAGTCGGTGCTAATAGGGAAACTTGAAATCCTTGGCTAACAGCTGATAAAATAGCCATAACGGCTACAATTGTCTTGCCGCTTCCTACGTCACCTTCCAATAATCGATTCATTGGCTGATTTTTCTTTAAATCTTGAATGATTTGCCAAGAGGTTTTTTTCTGTGCATTAGTTAGTTTAAAAGGGAGTGACCTTACAAAATCTTTGATAATTTTTTCGTCAAAAGCGACTTGAAGCGCGGCGTTTTTCTCCCATTTTTGTTTTATTTCTAAAGCTCTTAGTTGAATTAAAAACATTTTTTCAAAGGCAAAGCGTTTTTTAGCCAAATCAGCAACTGTTTTATTTTGGGGGAAATGAATATCTTTTAAGGCTTTTTGAAAAAAAGGTAAATTTTGTTTTTCCAGAAAGTTATTTGGAAGAAATTCTTCTAGAGAAACTTCCAAAAGAGTTTTTTGAATGATGCGACGCAAGAAATAGGAGGTTATATTTCTATTTTCAGAATAAACTGGGGCTAAACCACTTGTCGATCCAGTCTTAGAAGAAAGTTCTTGGTTTTGATCTGAGTTTTTATAGATCGTTTTGCTAATTAATTCAAAATTTGGATGTTGGAAATAGATTTCTTTTCCTCGATAGATCGAAACTTTGCCACTTAATTGGATGTATTTTTCTTTAGTTATAAATCTTAAGGGCATTGCAAAATTAAACCAAACGGCTTTAACAGAAGCAGTTTCATCTTGAATGTAAACTTCAGTTAGGTTTTTTCTGCCTCTGAGCGGTACGGATTTAATATCAAAAACTTTTCCTTTAATAGTAACTGTTTCCCCTGGTTTAATATCAGCTATTTTCTTTTGTAAAGAAAAGTCCTCATATCGAAAAGGAAAATAATATAATAAATCTTCAATGGTTTGAATCCCAATTGAGTGAAGTTTTTGAGCATTTTTAACTCCAACAGCGGGAGCTAAGGCAACTGAATCATTTAAAGAAAGCATATTAATTTAAGCTAAAATAAGGTATTTAAGACTGATTAAGATATTTGAAGTATCTTTTTTGGACTATTTTTATTTAAAAGAGTTTTAATTAATAAGGTATTTTTTAACTCGAGCGGCGTAATCGTTCTGCTCGTCGCTAAAAATTAGATATAAATTATTTCCGATTGTTTTCAACGCCGGATCTCCTTTACCGGATCCTTTGGAAACATAGCCGTTATAATTATAATCGTCTTCGCAATCAGACCAAGTCTCTTTTTCTAATTTTTGGACCCTAACTCGCCAGGCGGAAGTTTTTATCAATTCTTCCCCAGTTTTTTTGCCATTATTAAGAGCCATTACTATATTATTTTTATATTCAGAATAAGTTAAATATAAATTATCGTTTGCATCAATTTCAATAAAAGGTTCAATCACTTCCTGAGCAGAATCTTTGAATTGATTTCCTAGATTTTCCCAATTAGTTTGATTAGCATATTTATAAATATGAATAGGACCCGTATTGTCTTCGACAAAAGATAAAAATAGATTATCATTACTATCTACGGTGATTGAAGGACTGAAGCCATTGGCTCTAGAAATTATTTCAAAATAGAGTTTGTCAATTTTTAAATTATTCCATTTTAAACCGTCCCATTGCTTAACTTTTACTGCATGAGTACCATCAGTTTTTATTTCTTCATAAGCGATGTAAATTGAATCGTTTAAATTAGACGCTACTAAATCAAATTCATCTACACTAGAGTCGGCTTGATCAGCAAAAACCGAAAGAGAAGTTGTTGTAGTTTCCCATTTTTTGCCGTCCCATTTTTTGATTACAGCCTGGGTTTGTTTTTTTCCTGATTGTAATTGTTCCGCAAAAGCCAAATAGAGATTTTCTTCTTTTTTATCAAAAATCAAAGTAGGTTCGTGTCCAGACTTTTCAGAAAGAAAACCTTGAGAGGAAAGTTCATTCCATTTCTGTTGAGATTCAGACCAACTCAGAAGTCGAACTTTTTCAGCATAATCACTTTCAACAAAAACCACAAAAATATCCTCTCCTTTAGTTTCAATATTAACATTACTTCCTTTTCCTAGACTAACTAACCCTTCCGGATAATTTTTATCGGCTAAGTTAGACCATTGCTCATTTTTATAGATTTTTATCTGGATTTTACCATCTCGATCTTTATTTTCAAAGCCGACTACTACAGTTCCGTTTTCAGTTATTCCAATATTAGTTTCTCCTCCGGCGCCTTTGGTCAAAATTCCATCTGGATATTCTGAGCTTTCCAAGTCAAACCAACGCTGACCAGTAAAATCTTGCTCTTTTTTTTCTAACGAAATTCGAGTAGCAGTATTAATTTCTAAGTTCCTTTTTATTTTATAAGTAGAACTATTAAGACCGTGATTTTCTAAATTAATTGAAAATAAACTAGTCGTTTTTTTGTCTTTGATTATTTCTAAGTTAGAAAAACGTCCTAGAGTATTTTTATTTGTTAATCCACCAATGTTAATAAATGGAATTCCACTTTCTTTGGTCAAATAATCATTTTTGGAATTTCCGCTGATTACAGCGATTATTTTTTGTTTATTTTCTTTGATTAAATTTAAGACTTCAGCTTGATTGGTTAGGTTCTGTCGCCAAACATCTTCTAATGGAATTTCAATTATGCTGTGATGAGAAAAGATTAGAACAGGTAAGGGTCCAGAAAGTTCCTTTTTAAGCCAATCAAGCTGATTTTTATCAATTGTGCCTTGAGCACTTTCAGTTTTATCATTCTGAGTGGTGTCAAGAATGATAATTTTGATATCTTTGGTAATTTGACTATAATAGGAAGTCTTTAGGCCTAAAATATTTTTTACTGCTTCGAGGGAATCGGCCAAGTAATCTTTTTTCCCTAAACAATACAATTTATCGGCTTTGATTTTATTAAAAATGCTATTAATTTCACTGAGTTGAAGTAGTGTTTCTTTCTGATTCTCTAATTGTCCGCTTAAATAGTCACCTCCACCGATAACTAAATCTGGTTTAAAAAAATAATTATAATGTGCTATGGCTTTTGATAAAAAATCTTTAGCGGAACTCCCGGCTTTTTCTTTGGTACTATTAACCTGGCTATATTCCCAGTCAGTAACAAAGCCAATTTTTAAAATTCTTGATTGTTCTTTTTGCCAATAAAAAAAGACTAAAGATAACAAAAAGAATGTTCCGATTATAACTAATAGTTTCTTGTTCTTTGAAAATTTATTCATTTTTTAAATTAAATTTAATTGTAAACAGATACAATTATTTTAGTGCTCTTAAGAGGATTTGAACCTCTAGCCTTCAACTCCGCAAGCTGATGCTCTATCCAATTGAGCTATAAGAGCTAGAGACAGTAATTTTTTAATTAAATTTTTTCTATAAGATCTCCAAAGCCAGCCCGGTGTTTTTTTTCTGGAATAAATTTTATTAATATTTTTCGAAGTTCAGAAGGATTAGTTTTTTCTAAAGGAATTTTTATATAAGGGAGAAACAATTGATTGTTCCTAAAAGAGATTTCTTTGATTCCTTCTGGTTCATATTCAATCCAGAAGCTACTCAAAGAATCATATAAATAAAGATGGTCGTGAATAAAAATTCCTTCTTTAGTTACCGCAAAAAGCACAGTTTGATTTTCTTTCTTTTCGAAAAGAAAGAAAGTAAACCCAAACAGGATAATTAAAATTGATAGAAGTAAATTATTAAAAATAAGTCCGTAGATTGCTAATGAAAATAAAATTAAATATAAAATTAAAATAAATTTAAGGCTTTTTTTGTCTTTATTGAAATCTTGAATTTTCCAGGAAATCAAGGCGGTTAATTTTCTTTTTTTGGTGGGATTTTCTTGAGAAGTAGAGATCGTTTCTTTCTTTCTTTCGAGATGATTGAAAAAATCATTCTTTTTGTCAAACATTTTATTTTTTTAAAAGTTTATATTTTTTTAAAGCTAAATATTTTTTGTAAATTACGATAAAAGTTATCATTAGAACAGCAAAGAAAAAGATAACCCAACCGCTGTATTCAATATATCGCTCTATTTCTTCTGCGATCCAACCAAAATAATAACCTAATCCGACTATAAATCCGCTCCAAAATATTCCTCCTAAAATCGAAAAAAACAGAAATTTTTTAAAATCTAGTTTTGCCATTCCAGCCAAGATAAAGGTAATATAGCAAAGACCAGTAGTGGCTTTAGTAAAAAATATTATTTGGGCTCCTTTGTTTTTAAAACTATTTTTAATGACTTGGCTAATTTCAGAATCAGATTTTAAAAATTTTCTATTCTTAGGGAGAAATCCTTTTTTCATAAAAAAACCAATATAATACAAAACTATATCCCCAATTACATCTCCTAAAATACTTAAAATCAATACCATAAAAACATTAAAAAAGCCCAAAGAAGCCATAAAAGCCGCTCCTAAGGTAACAATTGGTCCTTCTATAATCATTAATAAAAGCATCAAAGGATATCCCCATGAAGTGATAATTTCTAAAATTTGTTGATATTCAATTCCTAACATATAACTTATTTTTTAAAGCAAGTTTATTCTATCATTTTTATGGATTTTAATAAACTTTATTTATGGTTAGGAATTCGTTGACTTTTGACTGATTTTCTATTAATATAGAGAAGTTATTAAGAGCGATTGCTTCTGATTATAATTTTAATAGAAGGAGCGATTAGAAATAGTTCTATCATAACGGGGCATAGTATAGTGGTAGTACATACGCTTTGGGAGCGTACAGTCTGGGTTCGATTCCCGGTGCCCCGACAAAAAGTTACGAATTTGGCAAATTTCTTTGCTTGTCTCGCATCGCTTGTCGAGGCGGATCAAAAATTCCTTCGCCGTGGCGAATCATTTTTTCCTCGAACTTTGCTCAAATTCGTAACTTTTGTTTACGATAATGGACGGCTAGCTCAGTTGGTTAGAGCGTTACGTTGACATCGTAGAGGTCACAGGTTCGAATCCCGTGTCGTCCACAAATCAAAACGAAAATTTTAAATTCTAAATTGGTTACCTGCTTGCCGGTAGGCAGGGAGCGTTATGTTGACATCGTAGGGGTCCGCTGTTCGAATCGGCGTACACCCACAAAAATTTAAAGGGTTAGTATTTTCCAAGCCTCAATGCTTGGTTTTTGTTTTATTTATGATATTTATTATAAACATCTTTCAAGGATTTATTGGTAACATGTGTATAAATTTGAGTAGTATTGATTGAGCTGTGCCCTAGGAGAGCTTGAACACTTCTAATGTCAGCTCCATTTTGGAGTAAATTAGTGGCAAAACTATGGCGCATAACGTGCGGAGTAACATTTTTAACAATCCCAGCTTTTAAAGCGCAATTTTGAATAATTCTCTGGATTGATCTAGTTGTTAGTCTTAAATCAAATTCCTTATTAGGTTCTCGATTGTGTCTTACGAATAAGGCTAAATCTGTATCAATTCTTTTCCTTAGATATTTTTGGATTAAATCGGCAGTTTCTTGGGAAATAAAAACAATTCTTCTTTTAGAACCTTTTCCCATAATGGAAAATTCCTTTTTGGTTAAATTAATTTTATCTCGATCTAAATTAACTAATTCAGAAACTCGCATTCCAGAAGCAAACAATAGCTCTAAAATAGCTTGATTTCGGAGACTTTGCAGACTTTCTCCTTGAGAAGCTTTAAATAATTCAACAATTTCTTTAATTTCCAAAAAATCGATAGAACGATCTTTAGTTTTAGCTAATTCTAGTCTTTCTGGAGCTAACGAACTGATTCCATTTTTAGCTAAGAATTTTAGAAGGTTTCGGAGTGCAATGATGTAGTAATTTTTGGTTTTTACATTGATAAAGTCACCATTTTGATCAGTTCGACGTCCTAAATAAAGTCTGAAATCATGGACTAATTTATCCGTTACTTGGCTTGGTTTAGTGATTTTTGCCCATTTTAAAAAAATCGATAAATATCGGTCATAATTTTCGATGGTTTTAAGAGCGCAATTTTTTTCTACTTCTAGATATTCCAAGTATTCTTTTTTGTATTTTTCCATAAATTTGATAGTTGTTTTTTGATTACTTTGTTATTATAGTATTATAGGCTTTAAATAACAATATCTATTGACTTTAAAGGGCTCTGTGGTAATATTGTTCTGTTAAATAATTTGAAGATTAACTAGTAATATGACAGTCGACTGATGAAAACTTTTTTAGCATATTTTTTGCAAAAGGATTTCTATAGGTTGATAGTCAATTTAGGAAATTAAAGTTATTAAACGTATTTCTATTCAATTTAAAAAATACCGAAAAGAACTAGGGGAAGCTTTGCGAGATGGAAAGAAACTTAAGAAAATACTTAGAATTTTAGCTGACAAAACAAAAAATAGCGAAAAGCGACTTATTTGGTCCTTTAAACAGGGACACAGTCGAAAGCTTTTAGAATTTTTTCGAAAAAATTCTGCTTTAATGGTAGTTGTTGTGACTGCTCTTGTTATTATAGCTGGAAATTTAAACAGCAATAAAGATCAACAAGGGCTTTTATTTGGTTATCTAGAAAAAGAGGTTGATAATAAAGAAAAAATTATCAGTCGAGTTAAAAGTCATACTACTCAAAACAGTTTATTAATGGCGCCTTTGGCGATGGCCTCTGCTTTAAGTGAAAATGAAGGAATCGAAGTTACGATGTTGTCTGACGAAGAGGCTAGTATTAATCAGCTTCAACATCAGGTTTTAACGGCTTCGACTCTTCCTGATACTGAAAAATTGTTAGATCAAGGAGCTGATGTGGCTGTTTATTTAGTTAAAGAAGGCGATTCAATTAGTACAATTGCTGCTAAATTTGATATTACTGTAAATACTATTTTGTGGGCCAATGATATTGAAAATGCCGCTCTTATCCAACCCGGAGACAAAATCTTTATTTTGCCAGTAGCTGGCTTAAAACATGTTGTTAAGAAAGGAGATACCGTTAAAAAATTAGCTAAAGATTATGAGGCTGACGAAAAAGAAATTATTGCCTTTAATGATTTGCCAGCTAATGGTGCCGTTGAAGAGGGAATGGAATTAATCATTCCTGGTGGAGAAAAAGACGAGCCAGAATCATTATTTTTTCAAGAAAGAAATTATTATAGCTCTGATGTCGCTGGTTCTGGGCGAGCTCCTTCTGTAATTGACAAAAATCCTAAGGGTGGACATTCCTTTCCTTACGGTTATTGTACTTGGTTTGTGGCTCAACGTAAGTATGTTCCTTGGGGAGGAAATGCGGGTACTTGGTTGTATAACGCCAGAGCTTATGGGGTAAAAACTGGAAAAACGCCAAAGGTTGGTTCTATTATTGTTACAAGTGAAAGTTGGTACGGACATGTTGGGATAGTGGAGAAAGTTAGTGGTGGTAGTATTACTATTAGTGAGATGAATTATAGGGGGTTTGCCGTGTCTAGTAAACGAACTCTTAGCGCGAAGAGCAGGGTAATAAAAGGGTATATCTACTAATTTAGGGCTTACCTGTTTGGCGGACTTCTTTGTTGAATTTTCTGCCACTCGCTCAACGTACTTTCGTACGTCTCGCTCGGTGCTCAAATCCGCCTCGAATTCCACTCAAACAACTAAGACCTTAACGTTTAACTTCCTATATAAAAAACCTCTGAGAAATCAGAGGTTCTTGTGATAAAAGATATTCCAAACATCTAATTAACTTGCATAGTTGAGGGAAAAAGCGAAGTAGAAGGCAATTGGTTTATTATTGCGGAAATTTGAGAGTTGATTTGAGGAATTTATTTTTTTGTCCACCAAATTTCGGAGTTTTTATTATTATAAAGTGGTAGTTTGTGGAGCTTGAGCGTTTTTTTAACGCTTTTTTTGGTGGTTGAAAAATCATGGCCGCATAAAATTCCTCCTTTAATAAGATGTGGTAGCCAAAGCTTTATGTCGGAAGAGACTTGTTTTGGACTATGATCTCCATCAATAAAAATCAAAGAGGTACTAACTTTGAAGTTGCAGGCTACATCAGAAGATTTGCTCTTAATGATAGTGACTTGCTTGCTTAATCCGAATGACTTAAGATTGTTTTCAAAAATTTTTTGAAGCTTGCCATCGCAATCGTGGACTACTTTTATTCCAGGTGTTCCTTCAAATGTATCAATGGCAAAGACTTGAAGCTTTTTATCGCGTATTTGTTTTGCTATTGAGCAAAGAGATCTTCCTTGCCAAACACCTATTTCGACTAGAACCGTCTCAGGAGGAATTTTGGCTATGAGCGTTTGATAGGTTTGTATGTCAGCCATTGAAAACCAACCCCAGGGAAGATCAAGGTCATTGACTGGTGGTGTTTCTAGTGAATGTTCCATACAGATTTGTTAATATTTCTTTAGCTGAGGTATCTGGTTGAGAAAAAAGGCGGGGTTCGGTGAGGGGTTATAGTTTTTCGAGGATTTTTTGGTTTACGAGGGTGACTTCGTTGTCATTGAGGCGGTAGTCGTGGCCGATGTTGGGGAGGGAGATAAAGGTTTTGGGTTGGTTGGCGTTGTCGAAAAGTTCTTTGACTTCAGCAGCGGGAACGATTTCGTCTATTTCTCCAGCGATAATGATTATCGGAACTTTAATTTTTTTAATATCACTCAGAACGTCATATTGATCACGGTCTATAACATGCTTAAAAGGGACTTTGAATTCGATGATTTTTTCTCGATCGAATGGTAGATCTCTTTTTCCAACATAGTCAATCTTCTCCCATTTCGCTCGTTTTATTCCCTTTGTTGGACCGGCCGAGGGCATAATAGCAAGGACCGAAGTGATTCTTGAATCTCGAGCCGCGTAAAGAAGTGACATTTGGCCACCTCGACTGTGTCCGCCGAGTAGTATTTCTGTGTAATTATTTTTTTCTAGCATGTATTCTAAGGCAACTTTAATATCTTTGAGGTATTGGGTAATGTTATAATCGGCAATATCACCGGCGCTTCCCCAAACTCCGATTGGATCGAATCTAACTACAGCATAGCCGCATTCGTTTAATCGGCAGGCTAGTTCTCGAAGTCCTGTATAATCTTTTGAATCTAAGAATCCTGGACAAAGAATTGCTAATTTGTCAGTTTCCGCTTCATGAATAGTAGTATCTAAATTTCCTTTATCGGATGGTATTTTGATATTTTTCATAGGATATTTTTAATTACTGAATTAATTCATGAATTAATTATAATTAGAGTCATTAAAAATTTAGAAATTGAAAATTGTTTATAAATTACAAATTCTAAATTCTAAAAAACGTCTTTCCAAAACAATCTCTCTGTCTTGCTCGTTCCGTCTTCGATGGCTTCTTTTTCAATTTCGGGGATGGGCTTAAGAATGTTGGTTGAGTCGATGGAGAGTTGCATTACGAGGACTTGACCAAACTGAGCTGATTCTTCTAGGCTAGTATTTTCTCGAACGGATTTAGAAACTGATTTGTAACCACCAGTGACAGTGTTGATAGCAAATAGAGATTGTTGATTATAGAGCTCTTTTTCTTTGGCGACAAAATCCCAGTTGACACTCGGTTGAGCTTGTTCTAGCAGATATTTCAAGGGTTGTTTGTATTCAGCCTTAGTCCAGAGCAAGATGTGGTCGCCTTGGGCATTTTCTAGTATGTAAGTCACAGCTCGTTGAAATTGTCCAAGAGTTATTCCGTCATCTTTTTGCAAAATCAAAGTTCGCTCGGTAGGGACAGCTTCGGTTTGAGAAAGTTTTGTTTCAGTGAACCACTGTTCAATGCCGTAGAGATTTAACGATAAAATAGCGATTACTATCAGAGCAGTGATAATATTGGTTTTCTTGGGACATTTTTTATCTAGCCAAACGAAAAATAAGCCAATGATCAAGAAAGGAACAGGGAAGACTGGAACAAAATAACGCGGTCTTAGTCCATAGGAAGTGGTGATAGTTAACAGGAAAAAAAAGGAAATCCAAACAGGAATTAAGAAAAGGAAATTTTTCTTAGATTGATTTTTTTCTCGACGATAAAAATAGATTGAGAAATAAATTCCAATTAACATTGAAAATAGTCCAAAAGTGATTGGAATTGGATCGGATTTGTTGCCGGATCGGTGCTCAAAAGAAGTGGTGATTAAAAAATAAGCCTTAGATTGTTCTCGGAAATTTCGGACTAATTTTTGATAAGATGTTTTGTCGTCTCGAGCTTTTTCGCTAAAAGCTCCTATAAAAGTTTTGGCGTTGCTCCCGTCGGTTTTTATTTCACTAACAATCATTGGCGTGTAAGTAATAGCGATTACTGCTAAAGCCATCCCCAGAGAAATCAAAATATTTTTGGTAAAAACTTTTTTTAGATTAGTTCCTAGTTTTTTAATTTGAAACAAATTGAAGTGATAAAGAGAAAATATTCCACAGATTCCAATAAGAGCAAAAAAGGCGTAGAAATGGAACTGCGAAGCCATCGAAAAACCAAAAGCTCCTAGACTTAACCATTTAACCTGGTCTTTTAATTTTTTGCTTTGGGCGAAACGCAACATTCCATAGAAAGTTAAGAGCATCAAGAAAGGAACGGAATTAGGATTCCAAGCGAACCTTGAATACTGAACGATTAGAAACGAAAAGCTGTAAAGTCCAGTAACTATTAAAGAATGTTTTGGGGAAAAATAGAGTCGGCAAAAAGCGAATAATAGTGGGATAGTCAAAATTGACATTATTAAATCAAAATAAGCAAAAGCCGCTGGATCGGTGGAGTTTAAAATAGCAGCTGGTAAATATTGCAAATAATAATAGGCTGGACCTAAGTGAAGATAATCACCTCCTACTTTCGTGGCTCTGGGTCCCAGAAGAGGCAATTCACTTGGCCCATTATTAACCGCTTCCGCTAATAATGCAGTATCTCTCCCTTGATCCCATTTGAAAAATAGCCAATCATGATGATTCCAAGTCCTCAAAAATATCGCCCCTAACATCACAATCACAAATATTCCCCAAAAAAATTTATTTTTTTTCATCAATTTTTAAATAAAAAATTAGAATTGGGCGTGAACATACTTAGCTGTTCACGCCAAAAGTTTTAAACACTAAAGAACGGGCATGATGATCGATTCAAAATCATCAGTAAATAGTTTTAATTTGCAAAACGGTAGGCTTTTTTCTTTTTTCACAACGTCCATGTACATGTTTAGCAACTTGCTTGAACCAATTTTCTTTTCGATTTTATTCATCCAAAAGAAAAGATTTTTGATACCATCAAAAATTATGTATGTATATGTTTCGCCGTGTTCAACTCTTCTTTCATCGCTATGTCTTTTCATCGCCCCCCCTTTTTAAATAATTAACCCAATTCTAATTTTTCATTCTTTTGTTAAAGGACGAAAATATATTTATACTAAAAATAATAACACAAAATCTCAATAATCCTAAAAACTTAGGTGTTTGAGTGCAGTTCGAGGAAAATCTTAAATTGTGCATGAAATGTACTCAATGGTACATTGAAAAGCAATTTAAGATTTAACGAAGAAATGTGCCAAACACGTAAGATTTTATTCTTCCCGGAATTTGTATTGAATAGCCTCTGCTAGATGGGATACGGAAATATTTTTAGCACCTTCTAAATCAGCGATGGTGCGAGCGACTTTTAGAAGCCGGTAGTAAGTTCGAGGGGAGAAGTTCATTTTATTAATAGCCAGGCGCAGAAGTTCTTTTTCTGGTTCATTAATTGGACAGAATTTTTTTAAGTGTCGATTATTCATTTCAGCATTGGTGAATATTTCGGTTCCTTGAAATCTTTTTAATTGGATTTCTCGTGCTTTGAATATTCTTTGGCGAATATCTTCACTTTTTTCGGCTAGCTGATCTCCAGTAATTTTTTCAAACTTGAGTCGAGGAACTTCGATTTGGAGATCAATTCGGTCTAAGATTGGTCCAGATAATTTTTTCTTATAATTACTGATTTGATTAGGAGTACAAGTACATTCTTTTTGCGGGTCGGTGGCATTACCGCAGGGGCAAGGATTCATAGCCGCGATTAGCATAAACTTGGCGGGAAAAAGTAAAGTACCATTAGCTCGTGAAATTGAAATTTCTCCATCTTCTAAGGGTTGACGAAGGTTTTCAATTAATGATCGAGTAAATTCTGGAAATTCATCTAAAAATAAAACTCCTCGATTAGCAAGTGATATTTCACCTGGTTTAGGAAAGGTTCCTCCTCCGACTAAAGCAACTGAGGAAGCGCCATGATGAGGACTGCGAAAAGGGCGATCAACGATTAAAGGCTGTCGTTTATTGGTAATACCGGCAATGGAATAAATTTTAGTAACTTCAAAGGCCTCCTCTTTACTCATCGGAGGCATAATGCTGGGAATAGCTTTGGCTAACATCGTTTTTCCGGAGCCAGGAGGGCCTGACATCAAGATGTTATGACCGCCAGCAACCGAGATCTCCAGGGCTCGTTTAGCGTGTTCTTGACCCTTAACATAGCAAAAATCGGCAGTAGACTTATTTGAGATATCTTTTAGGTTAAGAATTTGTTTGGCGAACTTCTTAAATCGCCTTTGCTTGAGTTGTTCAGTAAAATCTTTCAAAGTTTCGATTGGAAAAACGTTTAGGTCATCAACTAAGTTGGCTTCTCGAGCGACTTTTTCGGAAAGAAAGATATTTTTAATGCCGTGTTCTTTCAGGGATAGCGCAATCGGCAAAATTCCTTTATTGTCTCGTAATCGGCCGTCTAAAGATAATTCACTTAAAAAAACCGAGTCTTTAGGTAAGGCTTCAATTTGTTTAGTGACTAATAAAATTCCCAAAGCAATTGGAAAATCAAAAAAAGGCCCTTCTTTTTTGAGATCGGCCGGAGCAAGATTGACAGTAATTCTTCCAAAAAAGTGAGGGGGTTTGAATCCAGAGTTTTTTATAGCACTCGAAACTCTTTCTTTGGCTTCTTTAACGGCGATATCAGGAAGACCAACAATACTAAAAACCGGTTGACCGGGCATAGTGTCAACTTCGATTTCAATTAATCGACCTTCTAATCCGACTACTGACGCTGAAAAAACTTTTGAAGACATGGTTGAAAAATTAAATTTTGGCACACTTCTTTGTTGAAATTTCCGCTTTCCGCTCGACGTATCATTAAATACGTCTCGCTCAATGCTCAATTTCGCCTAGAATTGTACTCAAAATTTCATTTTTTATTAATGTTTAGAAATTTAGCCAGTTATTTTTAATAATCTTTATTGTTTTTGGGGCTTTAATTTTATTTATTTCTGTGCGATAATCAGTACTGTAATAATAACATAAGTCATGAAAAAAGAAATTAACTTGAGAAAATTTAGTAGTCAACTGTGGTTTTTATTAAAACCTTCTAGAAAAAAAATTCTGGCTTTATTTTTTTGGGTTATTATTGTCGAAATTACTCAGTTATTTGGCCCCTATATTTTGAAAATAATAATTGATTTAATCTTAGATTTTAATACAGAAATAATTGGAGTTTTGAGTTTTTGGATAATTACTATGTTCGCAGTTAACCAAATTTCTTCTATTTTTGCTTATGTAAAAGACCGAAAAGCTTTAGATATAGTGGCTGATTCTGATTATTATTTAGCCAATGATGCTCAAACTAAAATGGTTGATCTTAGTCTTTCTTATCACGAGAAAGAAAACACTGGTAACAAAATTGTTAAGATTCAAAGGGGAATTGATCGAATTAGGGATTTGCTGTTGAGCTTATTTTGGGAAGTTATTCCAACTGTTTTTCAAATTATTTTCACTACCATTGTTTTATTTTGGGTTAGTTTTTGGTTTGGTCTAACCATAGTATTCTTTGTGCCAATTTTTATTTGGATAACTTTGAGCGTTAACAAAAAAGTTCACCCGCAACGGGTTAAAATCTACAAAAAAGGAGAAGAGGCTTCTGGTCTAATGACACAATCAATTGTTAATATCAATACGGTTAAATCTTTTGTTCAGGAAAGAAAAGAAGTCCAGATTTTTAAAAAGATCAATCGAGTTATTCAGGATAATGTCCTTCAAGTCTTTGGAACCTCTATGAAATATAATCTTCTAAGAACTTTGGTTATTAATTTGGGAAGATCCTGCATCTTATTTTTCGGAATTTATTTAATTTGGCAGGGCAATGTTACTATCGGAAGTTTGGTTTTTGTAATTTCAATTTCTGAAAAAGCGCTTATCTCACTTTTCAGGATTTCTCGGATTTATGATCAAATTATGGAAAGTAGTGAGCCAGTAGCTCGGTTATTTGAATTAAAAAAAGAACAATCAGAAATTCAAAATCCTGAATTTGGAATTAAGCCTAAGTCAATGGTAGGAGAAATTGAGTTTAAGGATGTTTCTTACGCTTATAGTGATAATCGAAAAAGAGCTTTAAAAGAGGTTAGTTTTAAAATTGCTCCGGATAGTATGACGGCTTTAGTTGGTCCTTCTGGAGGAGGCAAAACGACAGTAGCTCGAATGATTTTTCGTCATTATGATCCTCAGGAAGGAGGAGTATTTTTGGACGGGTATGATTTAAGGGAGTATGATCTTTATGCTTTCAGAAAATATATTTCGATTGTTCCTCAGGATGTTGAGGTTTTTAGTACTACTATAAAAGAAAATATTTCCTACTCTAAACCTGAGGCGACAAGCAATGAGATAAAAAGAGCGGCTCAAATTGCCAACGCCGAAGAATTTATTAATAATCTTGAAGAAGGTTATGATACTCAAGTAGGAGAACGAGGAGTAAAACTCTCTGGTGGACAACGCCAAAGAATTGGAATTGCTCGAGCGATTTTAGCTAATCCTAGGATTTTAATTTTTGATGAAGCTACTAGTAATTTGGATTCTTATAGTGAGAAGCTAATTCAAGATGCGATGGAAAAAATTAGAAAGAATCGAACTGTGATTGTGATTGCTCATCGATTAAGCACCATCAAGAAAGCTGATCAAATTTTTGTTTTAGAAAATGGTCGAGTAGTGGAGCAAGGAACTCATCAAGAACTAGCCCAAGAGAAATGTGGGTTGTATAGGAAATTAATAGATCTACAAAAATTAAATCAAGTGGAATGAAAATAATTTGTCTGGCAAATTTCTTTGTCCCGCTAAAGGCGGACAGGCCCCACCTCCGTGATTCACTTTATTTACCAGTTTAGTAAATTCAGTTGCATTGCTCAGTTTTTCCTCGAACTTTGCTCAGACAAATTATTTTTTTAAATCTTTGTAAAGGCTTGATTTTTAGGCTGTATATGATATTATCAATCTTGTTAGTTTAATTACTTTCAATAATTAAACGCGAGCCGGGGTAGCTCAGTGGTAGAGCAGAGGACTGAAAATCCTCGTGTCGTGAGTTCAATTCTCACCCTCGGCACTGCGTGAATTTGAAATGATGTACTTATTTCTACTGCAAGTTTTAAATTTTAGTCAAATTTACTGCAAAATTTCTCAACCTATGAATATAGGTGTCGAAATTTTTTGAAAATTTGCTCTAAAATTTATAACTTTCGTAACGAAAACGACATCATTTCAAATTCATAAAAAATGGCATACAATTACAGGGAAGAGTCCAGGTTTAAGACTTTTATGTTTTAAGCCCGATTCTTTTTAGCGGGTATAGTATAATGGCTATTACTCTAGGTTGCCAATCTAGTGACACGGGTTCGATTCCCGTTACCCGCTCAAAAATCCAAAAAACCCAGGCTCGTCCTGGGTTTTTGGATTTTAGCGGAGTAACGGGAATCGAAAGACGGAGGCCTAGGATTCCGAGCTGGCGAGGAATTATAGAGAGTGGCCGAGTCCGGGCAGGAAGTGCCTGATGATTGCGAGTCGAAGACGAAGGAAGAATCGGCAACTTGACGCCGATTCCCGTTACCCGCTCAGATTTTGAAGAAAGTGTTTGTAGAAAACAAAAGAAGCAGTTCCAAAGAGCTGTTTTTTATTTTATTCCCATTTTCCATAACGAATCAAAAAATTCTTGTTGTCCTTTTGCTACCTCAGGATTTTTAAGCACAAAAGAGATAACTGGTTGACCAAACAAGTTTATGGCAATTCCATTTTTCCAAATACTTGTATCCATAGATCCTTCAGAAAGGCCTTTTATCACACGATAATCAAATAATTTACGATCTAATTTGGTTTTTATGAGTTCTTCTATATGCTCGTCTGAGCCAATATAATGAATAGATATTTTTTTAGAAATTCTCAATTTTTCATATCTATCTATTTCTTTTCCCATTACCTCAAAAAATTTATTCCAAGTTCCTTGTAGAATTGACAGCGTTTCGCCTTCTTCTGCGTCAAGTATTATTTGAAATTGATGATTGATAAAGGCTTGATCTCCCTTGAATAGCTCAAAATTTTGTTCCTCGCCCTTTTTAAAAAGTAGATCCATTTTGTCCACTAAATTTTCAGCTATTCGTCTTTTTTCATCTATTAAACCTTGAATTCTTCTTGGGGGTTGAGCTGACCATTTTTTTCGGCCATTAAAAATAATATGTTTAATTAATCCCTTTTTCTCCAGAGAATAGAGAGCATTATATATAAACTGTCGGTGTAGACCTGAATCGTATTCAATTTTTGAACTTCCCACTTCTCCCAAGCGTAAAAGCGCAATGTAGACCACTGCTTCTTTTTTGGATATGCCTAGTTGATTTAACCCTTTGATTAAATCATTTTTTTTAATTTCGTCAATATTTTCTGACATGTCTAAATAATATCCCTATTTTAAGAGAAAGTAAAGTCAATTATTGTTGTCATGTTACTATTGACAATAATTTAATATTATGCTAATATACGCTGTTACGGTGAAGAAGCCGTAAAGATAATGTCTATAATAATTGATTTTAAGTACCTTAAAAAACAAGGAGAAAGTGCAATGGAAAACAACGAAAAAGAATTTGGAGTTATGGGTGATGTGGTAACCACGGGAAGAAAAGTTGGTTTTAAGGTTGCAGATTGGAAAAAGTTTGCTCAAAGTGAGTATATAGCAAAACGTATTTTTAAATTTATTAGTGAATTTGAGCGGCCTCATTTCTCTGTTGAAGAGGGAGCTGAAGATACGGCAGTTAAAATAGTTAATTTTACGGAAGTGATCAATAATTACTTCAATAAGGAAAGTTTTTGTATTTGTTGTGGACTTAATCAAGGAGAAGGAAAGTTTAACGGAAAGTTCTTTTTGCGGACATGTGAGGAATTTGGGATTTGGCTTTCATCTAATAGAAAAATGTGTGTGAGAGGAGGAGGTTGTTTTATGCCTATTGAAAATGTTCTTTATTACATTATTAAGGACTTTCTTGGCGTGGAAGAATTTAAAAATGACAAGGAAGAATCAATGCGTTTAATATCAATGGAGAAACAATGGCCAAGATTGCTTGTTGTTACTGCAGTCAGAACTCCAATGACTTCAGATGAAAACATTGCTTTACTAGTCAAGGCTTTTGAGGAGAAAGGGTGTAAATTAAAAATAAACCTAAAAGTTTAAAAAGGTATTTAAAATGGGACTTTATCAGAATGATAAGTCCCATTTTATTATTTTGAACGGGGCTTGTCTTGTTTTATAAATAAGTGGCTTGCGATTTAAAAATGGTTGAGCTTGAAGCTTCATATATTAAATTTATTTTTGAAAATTAGTTCGCGAGTTTTTTTTCACAAAACCAATTCCAACCGTATGAACTAATCCGCTCAAGTTAGTGCTGGATGTAAATAACTCGAAAGAGTTGTTTTTTTGTGTTAAAATAACTAACATGAAAGATAATAAAGATCTAGGTTATGATGAATTTTTTGAAGCGAATCGAAAGAAGCTCGATTTGACTAATTTTGCAGTGGCTAGAGTGACGGCTCAGCAGAAAGGATCTTATACGGTTAAAAATAAAACGCAAGAATATTTGGCAAAAATAAGAGGAAAAAAGATGTTTAATGCCACTTCGAGAGAGGATTATCCAGCGGTTGGCGATTGGGTTGCAATTACTGAATTAGAAAATAAGCAAGCGGTGATTGAGAGCGTATTGCCAAGAAAAACAGTGATGAAAAGAAAACATAATAATAAAGACGAGGTTCAACTTATTGCTACTAACATCGATGTAGCTTTGGTAGTTGAAGCTGTTGGTCGGGATTTTAGCTTGAATCGATTCGAGAGATATTTTTCTATTGCTAGTGAAGGAGAGACGGAAACTGCAATTGTTTTAAACAAAATAGATTTAATTTCTGAAGAAGAATTGGAGCAAATGATATCTCAAATAAAAGCAAGATTTGGAAATGTTGATATTATTCCAACTAGCACCAAGACTTTAGCTGGAATTGTTACACTTAGAAACTATATAAAAAAAGAAAAGACTTATTGTTTTCTGGGTTCATCGGGAGTGGGGAAATCTTCTTTGATAAATAAATTGCTTGAGAAAACGAATTTAAAAACTGAAGAAATTGGACAATCTTCTGGTCGAGGAAAACATGTTACTACCAGTCGAGAAATGTATTTTTTGGAAAATGGTGGAATTGTGATTGATAATCCAGGAGTTCGAGAAGTTGGATTAACGGATGAAAATTCTGGAATAGAGAATCTATTTGATGAGATAACTGTTTTAGCCCAAGAATGTAAGTTCGCTGATTGCACTCACATTCATGAACCTGGTTGCAAAGTTTTAGAGGCTTTAGAAACGAGAAAATTAGACAAAGGCAAGTACTCTAATTATATTAGTTTGAAAAAAGAGACTGAATATTATGATTCAACTCAAGTTCAGAAAAAAGAAAAGAATCGTCGATTTGGAAAGTTTATTAAAAAGGCCAAAGACGGGTTTAAAAAGCATGGATACAAAAATTATTAGCTCAAAATCTTTAATCGACTCGAAGGTGAAATTTTAGGTCGAAGTTGATTGGATAGATTTTTACAGGGATTATAATCCATTGACAAGATGAGGTTTTAGGTATATAATACTTGTGTAAGTTAAATATTTTTGTCACTTAGGTGGTTCGCAAGTTTTTGTGAAGCACTTTTTATTTTTCTCAAAAAACATGGAAGTCAGGAGGGAACGACTTCAATAAATAATACAAAAATAAAAAGTGATTTGCTCAAAAATTGGGATCTGTCTATAAGAACAAAAAAATAAATTAAAAGATTACCAGCAAAAATTATTTGAAAGTAATCTAAAAAGAAAATGAAAACTAAAAACGTAAAAAACAATTTAATAATTTTTCTAGCAATTGTCGCATTGTCGTTTTTAGAAGTTGGTGTAGTTAAGGCTGAGGAGGAGGGAATTGAAAATCAGATTATTAACTATGTCAACCAAGAGAGAGTAGCGGTGGGGTTAGAGCAATTAGTCGAGAGTGATATTCTAAATGAAGTGGCTAATTTAAAAGCTCAAGATATGTTAGGCAATGACTATTTTGCTCATACTTCTCCGGAGGGTGTAGATCCTTGGCATTGGTTTGACAAAGCTGGTTATTCCTATAAGTATGCCGGAGAGAATTTGGGGATGGATTTTGAAACCGCATCTTCTGTTCACACTGCTTGGATGAAAAGTGAAACTCATCGAGAAAATATTTTGTCTACTAAGTATGAGGAAATCGGAGTGGCCGTTAAAAGAGGGATTATTGGCGACAAGGAAACTCAGATTGCCGTTCAGGTTTTTGGAAATTCTTTAGTTGATAATGAATCGATTCCCGTAGAGACCAAGAAACTACCAGAGCCGACTATTTCTGAAGAGGAGGGAGTAATAATTGCTCAGAGTTCAATTCATTTTTGGCAAGGTAACGATGAAGACGAGATGTTAGTTTCTGCTGAAGTTCAAGGAGATCCACAAGAAGTAGCCGCGGTTATTGGGAATGAGGAATATATTTTGGAAAATCTAAGAGATGATATTTATGTTAATTTAATCTCTATTGAAGGAGTTGATATTAAAAATGAGAATGTTTTGATTAAAGCAATAGACAAAGATGATGCGGCAATTTTTAATAAAGTTCCTGATAAATATTTTGCGGAATATCTAATTGAAAAAGAGGATCAAAAAGTTGAGGATAACCAAGTGGCAATGATGCTAACCTCCAATCAAAACAATAACAATAATTTACTAGATAAAGCTAGATTGTGGTTTAATCAAGAAGGGTTTATGTTGTTGATTGTGGGTCTGTTTATTATTACTATCTTTAATATCTGGATTTTGGAAAGAGAAGAAGAGCGATTACTAGAAACTGTCTAGGATCTCAACGTGAAATAATTGAAAAAATTAATACTCATCTACTAAAACATTGAAATTATGGCTGCAAAACTTCGCTTCAGCCTCAATGTATCTCGATACATTTTGACTTCCAGTTCGTTTCTCGCTCATAATTTCAGCGTTTTAGCCAGATGTGAGATTCTAGACAATTTCTTGAGATTAAAAACATAGAAAATAGACGGAAATAAATATAAGTAATTTTAATAATTAAAGTAAAAATAATGTGACAATAGACTGGGGTCATTCCCAAGAAGGAGTCGATATCAGAAAACTTCACAACGTAGTAAACTTATTTCCCAATAAACTTTCAATTAAATTCACCAATTTTCGCCACAACTTGTTCAAAAATTTTTACCAATACTAAGGCATTTCTAAAATTTTTTAACGGCGTTGTACCAAAAATTCATTAAATTTCTTTTGAAATTTTATTGGGGAATAAGTTTAATATCTGATTTCGACTTATTCCGAACAGGTTATCTAAAGAATAAATAAGAGATAATCTATTTAGAATAAGTCGAAAACGAAAACAAAAATTAATCATTAATCAGAACCTTTACAACTAAATAACGAAAATAGCCTTTAAATTAATTAGATGAGGAGGGGAAGATGAATACTCAGGAGGAATTTAAAGGATTATTTTGAAGCAAACAAAACAGCAAAAACTGTTGACCTAAGATTAGAGATCTCTACTCTTGTTTAGGAATTGCATGTTTGGCGCATTTCTTTGTCAAATTTTAAATTATTTTTCAATGTATCTTTAAATACATCTCATTCATAATTTAAAATTTTTCGTGAACTGCACTCAAACTTGCAATTCCTAAAACCAAAAACAAGAAAACCTAAAACCTTGAATGAAACCCATTTGAGGTTTTTTGTATCGAGTTGTTTTTTGGTAAAAGTAGGTTTTTTAGCTTATTTAATAGGGCCAAGAAGATTTTCTGGATATCTTTTAGTGTCTTTTTCTGGGTTGCTTTAAGGCTTTTAACGAATCAGTTTTTGGCGATATGTAAATTGAATTTTAGGGTTTGTTCTATTCTATTGACAATTTAGCAAAAGTATGCTATAGTTAAACTTCAATAAGATAGAATTTTGGGACTAATTATGAAGATTAGCCCTTTGACAATTTTTAAAAAGGAGGCCGTTATGGTCAAAAAAACAAAGGAAACTTTAAAGAACATGGGTAAGACTGCTTTCGCTTTCGTTACGATGGAAAACCTAAGCAATGCTGTAAAAAGCGAAATGGGGCAACAGGCTACCAAAACGCTTTTTGGTAAAGTTTTCAATATTGGTCCTAATGATGAGGCTATTATGGATAATGCAATTAGTGAAATATCCAAAAACCCTCAAATTAGAGCAAAAATTCGGATAAGATTTGACGAATTTTTTGCAGACATGAAAAAAAATAATTTTAGCGTTGAGTGGTTTAAAGCTGTTATGGTCAAAAAGAACAGAGATTGGAAGCTTGGTTCAAAAAATAAAAGCCCTGCTGCAGAGACTCTTTCTGCTATTGACAGAGGTAAAAATTTTGAGGAAAAAGTTAAAATTGCTACCTCAGAATTGATGCATAAAACAATCAAAAGTAGATTAAAAGAAGGTTGGCAGGTTGTCATGGGTGAAGATGGGAAGATGAAGCTTTTGGTTGATTCAGATAAAATTAATGCGTTTTTTTCGTCAACAGGAAGTAAAATCAAAACCGCTAAAGATAATTTTAAAAGCGGAGTTAAGGGAAACTTCTGGTGGTCTTGGGGTATCATGGCGGTGTTATCTGTAATTATTTTTTTTGTAATTAAAAGTTTGTAAAAAGGAGATTTAACAATGTTTAGATTATTTGGAAGTATTATAAATCCGATTTTAGCTCTCAATGCATTTATTGTAGTTGTTATTTCAATTATAATAGGGCATGTTTCAAATAGTTATTTCGGAATTGCAACTGGTTTTTTGTCGGTGATGGTTATATTGACCACTCCAGCGCTTAGAGTGAAGTTCTTTGGAAATGACTGGACATTTAGGGTACCAGTGTTTCCTGGGGCAGGATTTTTTAAAACTGCTCTAGCTTTGACTTTAATTTCAGCTGGTATCTTCGCTTTTATGGGCGAGGATATGACGGGGTCGATTTTCGATGATTTTAGAATATCAAAAGCGCGACAAACAGTCGCGAATAAGATAAAAATCATTAAGGCTGGAAATTGCTATTTTGAGAAGAATAAAAGATGGCAATATATTGACAGAACTACAGGACTTTTTCTTAAAGAAGAGAAAAAGGACGCCAACGGTTTGAAGCTTTTTAAGTTTAGGCTTGTTGGAATTGATGGACGATACGATGGACCGGTAGTTTGGGTTCCGGTTATTCGAGTGGGTGATCGGGCAATAACTACTTTGCATAAAACCATGAAAAAAGGTGGGAGTATTTCGACAGGCTCTCGGAAGGGAGTTGCTATCAAGACGCTCCCTCCGGTTGTAAAAAAGAGTTTGAGAGTTGTTATTTTGACTCCCGAACAGCTGGTGTTGAGAGATCAACACAAAAATTCTCCAGATAAATTTCTGCTCCATCTCTATGAGCTCCAACCCTGGGATTCGGTGGTGGTGGAAGAAGACTTCATTATTAGAGTAACTGGAAAAAGAGCTGACCCAGCGACTTCGATTTATTTCGGGGTCGAAAAAGCTTATGATTTATGGGGATCTGTAGTTAAGATCCCCAAAGGGACAAATTTTTTATTAAAAAAGATGTCCCAAATTTCAATAGTTTCTCAGGGTAATCAAAAATTCGATTATCCTTTGAAACTTAAAAAAGTAAATTAAAAAAAGCCGCGGTTAGATAAACATCTTTACTGCGGCTTTTTTGCGTCTATTTAATTATTTTCTTAGAAAAATTAGAGAGCGCCTGTTAATAATAGATCAATACTATCAATTATTATGTAGCTGGCACCTACCGTGAGCACAGCTATAATTGAATATTTGAAATATTGTTTAGCGTTTTCTAGATTTTGGCTACGAGCATCACCCATTGAGAATAGATACATTAAACCAGTAATAATAAAGGCGAGAACGGCTAAAATTAAAAAGATAGTCAATAACCAACTAGTAAAACTGATTAAAATGGGTATGATGGGATCATTAGGATCTATTGGCTCTGGTAATCCAGTTCCAGTTGGAAGCGTGATACCCGTTGCTTGTGCGATAGAAGTAGATGTCAAAAAGGTTAAAAACAAGAAAAAGATAGATTTCATTTTTTTTAAGTAAAGGTTATTAAATAGTTCCCATTAAAATATCGTCGATTAAAGTGATTATGATATAGCCAGAAAGACCAATTACGATTCCCAATATTGAGTAAACTACCATTTTTTTGGCTTTTTCGGCATTATCAGAGTTGGCTCCAGCAGTAAAAAACATAATTCCATTTACCACAAAAGACAAAACAGCAAGAACGGTGAATATCGTCAATATCCATAATAAAAAATTAGTTATTATTGTTTCGGCGAGAGCGTTTGGTAAACCAAAACTATCAGCATTTGACAATCCAGTCGCCCAATCAGCGTGAATTGTCGCTAATGGAATTAATAGCAGGGCAAGTCCAGAAAAGATAATCCTATTTATTTTTTTGAAATTAATCATATATTTAGATAAAATATTTAATTAAGTTTATTACGATATAGCCTATCAAAGTAGAAATAAGCCCAAAAACGGCGATTCTCCACATTCCGTGTGCAGTTTCCAATACTACTTCATCGCCTCCGGCTGTTATAAAATAAATTCCCGAAGTGATTAGTAGTAAGATAAATAAAACAAAACTCAAAGCTAAACCAACACCAGTGAAATGGATAATATTATTTAAAGTATTAGCAGTTGGAATATCGACCACGGCTTCTTTTGAGGAAAGTGCTTGAAATTCTGCCAGAGCAGTTTGCCCGTAAGTTATCCAAAATAAACCGATTAGATAATATTTTTTATTTATTTTTAGCATTTTTATTTTATCAATAGAAATATTTTTTTAAATAATCTTTTATAACTATATAATTTATTTTAACATTTTGAAATAAAAAAACAAGCAATGAGCTTGTCTTTTTATTTAAAAGAATTGTTTCTGAACACATTGGATGTTCGAGAATAATTTTTTAATAAAATTAGGTTTGAACAGTTCCACTAAGAAGTGAACTAATTACGGCAACTATAATGTAGCCAACCAAAGCAACAACAATACCAATAATTGAATAAGTTAACCATTTTTTGGCGTCTTCTCCTCGGTCGGATCCTCCAGCGGTTACAAACATAATACCAGAAATTACAAATCCTACAACAGCCAAAACTGTTACTAGCATTAGTAACCAATTTAAAATTGTGGTGATTATGGAATAAACAGAAGTGGTTGCAAGACCAGTTCCTGCTTGTCCTTGAGTGGTCGAAAATTGAGCTCCGGCTGCTAGTGGCAAACCGAAGACTACTGCCAACAAAGCAAAAGATAAAACATTTTTTGTTATTTTTTTCATTTTTCCACCTCCTCTCTCTTTTTTGTCATTTTTTTATTTTTAAAATTAATATTATTCAAAAAACAAAGCAATTTGCTTAACCACGACCAAAGCCGATCCGGCTATTAAAATTCCCAGCAGAGAATAACCAACGTTAGTTTTTGCTTTTTCAGTTTTGGTCGGATTTCCGAAACTGGTTAAATAGGAAATACCATTTAATACTAAACTAATTATAGCAAGAATGCCAATTATTGACAATAAAAAAGTGAGAGTGTTAGTGGTAAGCACGGTTAAGGAAGGTGCGCTATCAAGATCTGTTGGTGTGGTTCCAATAATTTCTTTTATTTGTCTTAAAAAGCCTGGACCAGCCAAGGCCAAGGCTAACCCGATTAAAGATCCAGTCCAGATTTTTTTAGCAGTTCCCACTAAGGCATCATTTCCAGAGCTAGAAGCCATTAAATAAATTACTCCACCGATTACTATAAATAGAACTCCTAAAGAGGCAATCAAGTTTAAAATTCCAGCTAAAATGGCTTCAAAAAGAGATGCCATAGTCATAGTTCCAGTAGTATCGATGGGATTGGTAAAAGTAACAGTATAAGCCCAGGTAATACTCGGAAGAATTAAAAAAAAGAAAACAAAGAGTAATATTTTTTTTTGGTTGATCATTTTAATTAAAAAAATTAAGGATTGTTTGAAGGATAATCAAAGATCCACCTGAAATAGCGAGGGCTACAATGGAATATGAAGCTATTTTTTTAGCTTTATCGGTATTAGCTGAGCTTCCCATTGAGCTTAAATAGGAAAATCCGCTATAAATAAAGCTTATTAAGGCTAAAATTCCAACTAATGTTAAGGTAAAACTCAAAATATCATCCAGAGTTTCTTTAATTGTTTTGGCGTTATCAATGTCTAACGTAGTTCCTGTTCCTCCTAGTATATCTTTGATCTCTTTTAATAAAGAAGGTCCTGCGACTGCTAAAGAGAAACCGATTAAGGCGGAAATTATAGTATTTTTAGCTAAGGTTAGTTGACTATCTTTGCCGCCAGCGGTTAAATACATTACTCCTCCAATTACAATAAAAATCACTGCTACCCAACCCACTATTCCTTGGATTGAAGTTAAAAATGTTTCTAAAAAACTAGTTATACTGTAATGAGAAAGGGGATTTGAGTAGCCATAGTCAAAAGAACTAGCAGCCAAGCATTTATTATTAAACTGGAAAACTAGTAAAATTAAAAAAATAATTGTGATAAAAAATTTATTTTTCATTTTTTTAAATTATGGAGTTTGAAAACTGCTGGTAGTTTCGCAAGTAAACTCGAACCAACTTCCTGATCCAGTTCCTACCATATCTTGTGTGGAGAGGAATACTAATAGTGTATAGACCAAGATCCAACCTACTAACATCAAGCCAAAGCCGATTAAAGTTTTGGTGATAATATTTTTAGCTATCCCGATTAATTTAGGGCTTCCAGCAGAAACTATGTAAACAACACCCCCTACAGTTATAAGTAAAATGGATACTATTATAATTAAAGAAAGCATTAAGTCAAAGATTCTCTTTAACATAATAAACAAATGACAAAGAGTGCAAGGTTCCGTTTCGTCTTCGCCGGAAGTATTTAAATCATCAGTGCTTCTTCCGCAAGGAACTAAGTGACCCTCAAAAGATAAAAAACCTCCAGTAGAACCTTCTTCGTAGGTAATACTGCTAGGCTTGCAACAACTCTCGCCTGTTGCACAATCGTTAAAGGCGGCTAGGTCTGCTGAGCTACAAATAGTGCTTTCTACGCAGGTTCCTCCATTATCAGTGCAGGTGCTAGCTTGAGCCATCAAAGGAGTCAAAAATAAAAAACAGAATAAAAAAAATATTTTAGTTAAGTTGCTAACGAAAAACGATTGCATTTTATTATTTGATAAGATTATTAATTCGAGTTTCAGCTGATTGTAAAGCTTCGTAGGAAGTTTTGGCTCCAGAGACGACATCGTTAATCATCTCAACAAAAATTTCTTCCACTACTAGGTTTTTAGGTTGAGACCAGGATTTGGCAGTTAGTGCTTGTAGAGCGAATTCATTGATGTCCTGGTTATCTTTTTGTTTGTTAATTAAATCTTTTCTGGCGGCTGGTTTGTTGGTATTTTCCAAATATTTTTCAGTTGGATCAAATCCTAATGTAACATTCGTTTCAGTCGCTATTGGCTTGGTAGTTAAATATTGGATATATTTCCAGGATTCGTTGATTCGATCTTGTTGGGTAAAACTAATTGGTTGGTTAGCGACAACCGGTTGAAGTTCCTTGTTTTTAGCGACTGCTAATCCCCAATAATTAGAAAAATTGATTTTATTAGTTAGTTCTTGTTGAGGGACTGAAGCAGTATCAAAGTTTAATTTGGGAGAATCATCTTTGAGTTGATTCTTCCAATAGGAATAATTAATCATCATAGCGGTTTTTCCTGATCGAAAACTATCCACAGAATAATCCATAGTAGAATTCCAAGTATAAGCCTTTGATCCTGCTAGAGCAAATTGAGTATAAAAATCTAGAACATCACTCGATTTTTGGTTGCTAGAAAAAGTTGCTCTTTGTGATGTTTTGTCAAAAAGATTGATTCCTGCTTGCATCATTAAAAGAGTTAGGATATCTGAAGATCGGTTGATTCCACCAGGATTTTTTGATCTTCCTAGCGCAATGGCTGATTGAGTAATATTTCCATTTGAATCTTGTCGAGTTAGATAATCTACATAATCTATAAGTTCCGTCCAAGTTTCTGGTGGAGAAGTTAATCCAGATTGATTAAATAAATCTTTATTATAAAATAGCGCTAAAGTGTCGCAATAAAGAGGCATAGCATAAATTTGGTTGTCTTCTACAAAATCGTCTTTAGCTACATCGACGAAATTACTTTTGAAAGAATCTATATATTTTTCGGAGTCAGGCATTGGCACTGTTTTGCTTTTATGTTCTGATAGCCAATTATTTCCAAAAAATAAAATATCTGGACCATTTCCGCTAGCAATAGCATCGGTTAATTCATCTTCGTAACTAGCGATATCGCCGGAAATTTTTCGATATTTAATCTCTTTAATTTGAGGATTAAGATCTTTGTATTGTTTATTAATTTCATAAAAAACATCAGAGTCATCAAAAATACCCCAAACCTCTAAATTAAGTTGATAGGGTATTTTTTTTTCTTTTAAACAACCGGAAAAAAAGAAAATACTAGGTAGTAATAATAACACTGTTCCTAAATAAAATATCCTTTTTGTTTTTTTTATTGGCATTTTTTATTTTATACTTATTTAAATCAACACTAACATTTTTTAAGAGGGAAAGCAAATTTTT